>MAAC01014893.1_pt1 | contig 15727 bp, 13 predicted proteins | sample 1115981 | NCBI WGS metagenome assembly MAAC01 (sample SAMN04961126, study PRJNA320927) | seawater metagenome | isolation source: sample BD02T64 sea water enriched with oil for 64 days | place: USA:Gulf of Mexico | collected 2013-07-27 | reverse complement strand
GCCGCATGAGGGCCCGTACCTTGTCCTGCTTCATTTGAATAAACACCACGTTTAACACCCCAACCAATAGCAGCACCAAAACCAGCCATTGGCGTGAATGCATCGGCGAATATCAATGAAACTATTCCGGGTAATTGATCAATATGCAAAGCAATAATTGTACAAGCAATAATGATGTAAGCTAGCGCCATAAATGGCACAACCACTTGGGTGAAGCTCGCGATTCTTTTAACCCCACCAAAAATGATGAAGCCAAGAATAACAACAATAAACACTGCGGCATAAACTTTGGTTAATGGTAGTTCACCAAAAATTGAATTTACCGTACCACCTTGTCCAAAGACATTTACTAAAGCATCGCCAATACCGTTTGATTGCACTACTGGTAATAACAGGCCACAAGCAAGGATAGTCGCTAATGCAAATGTCCACGCGTACCATTTTTGACCCATGGCTTTTTCAATATAATAAGCTGGACCACCACGGTAAACACCGTCTTCTTCTTCTTTAAAAATCTGAGCATTGGTTGATTCAACATACGCAGTTGCCGCACCTAAAAAGGCAACAATCCACATCCAAAATACTGCACCAGGTCCACCAAAGCCAATGGCAGCAGCTACACCGGCAATATTACCTGTACCAACACGGCCAGATAATGAAACAGCTAATGCTTGGAAAGATGAAATCCCCTTCTCCGAGCTTTTTCCTGAAAGCAACAAGCGGATCATTTCTTTAAAATGACGCACCTGAGCAAAACGTGTTAATACAGAGAAAAATATCCCTGCGCCTAAACATAAATAAATAAGGTAAGGGCTCCAAATATAGCCGTTAAGGTTACTTACTAATTCTTCCACTACTAACTCCTGATTATCTTATAATTATTATTAAATAAAAAAACTGATGTTATGAAACATTATCGTAAATCATCAACTACGTGAAAAATTGCCGTTAAAAAATCTCGTCCAAATAAACTACTACGATCATCTGACCAACCAACACTGTGATCAGGTAATAAATCGTTATCTTTAAAAGGCATTTCTACGGTATAAGCTAAACATTTAAATTGCTCACCAACCCAGTTAGAACATACCGTTAAATTCGCTTTACCTGCTTCGTCTTTATCATAACCTTGTTCATCTTGGAATTCGGGGGTTATGGCGAGCAAAATATTTTTAAACTTATCTTCGAGGGCTTTATGACGTTGATCGTATGAAGGTATGCCCTCACAACCGGCGACAAAATTGAAAGGTAATGCTTCATCACCATGAATATCGAGGTGCATATCAACACCTGTTGCTAACATTTTTTCACGGACGAGAAAAACTTCAGGGCTTTTTTCCATTGAAGGTTCAACCCATTCACGATTTAAATTTATACCTGCGGCATTGGTTCTTAAATGACCTCGAACAGAGCCATCTGGGTTCATATTAGGTACAAGGTAAAAAACAGCCTTATTTAATAAAGCTCGTGCGACACCGTCATCTTCGTCTAATAAGCGATCAATAAAGCCTTCCATAAACCATTCAGCCATTGATTCACCGGGATGCTGACGTGCAGTTATCCAAATAACTTTTTTATTTGCACCTTCTTCACCCACTTTAAGTAAAGACATGTCTCGACCATCAAGGGTTTGTCCCAATACTTGCAACTGACAATCAACATCTAATTGCGCATTATGGATAAGGTCTTGATGGCGTTCATAGCTATATGGAGCAAAATAAGCAAAATATACGCTGTCGTGATCAGGGGTAAAAGTAATGGTTAGATTCTGACCATCAAATTCAGTGGGTACTCTAAACCAATGTTCTCTATCGTATGAAGCGACTGCTTGATAATCAGTCCAACCTTCAACATAGGCGGATTTTCCTGCATTGGTAATTTTTAGAACATGCTCAGCACGTTCTGTATTATGGAGTTTGAAATGAAACCATTGAAAGTAATCAGATTGGTGGTCTTTGTTTATTTCTAAAACAATATTTTCAGGGCTTAATGCTTCGATAACGTTTATATTGCCGCTATCAAATTGCGCAGAAATTTGCATGAGATATTTTCTATTATTATCTTTTGAAGGCCATAGTGTACACAATCATACCGAAGATCAGAAGCGCTATAATGATCTTATATACAGACCCATTTCTGTTGAATAGCCCATTGATTTCCCTAAGACAGTATTTTCTTTATCAACAACGTAATAACTTGGGTAAGCTTTTATTTTATAAGCTTTTTTAACTTCTTCATTACCAAAGGCGACGGGGAATGTAAGTTGGTGGTCGGCAACAAAATCGTTGATTTCTTCTGGTTCTAAATAGTCGAGTGCGACTGCTATAACATCTAAGTTTTCATCTTTTTGATAAATTTCTTGTAAATTTTCTATACTGGCGTGGCAGATTTTACACCACGGAGCAAAGAAATATATCACCGTTTTCTTTTTAGGGGTTAAAGAAATGCTTTCACCAGCTGTGGTTGCTAAGACAAAGTTATATTCAGTTAAGTTAGTATCGGTACTAAGCATGTCCGATTCTTTAAACCATGAAAGTAACTGAAAAATACAAAAAAACACGACAACTTGAATCAATAAACTGCGTAACAAAATAACTCTCTAAACATAAAAATAAATAGTAAATATCAAGACCTAGTAACAAACAAAATAATTCGTTTTAAATTGTATTTTCTTTAAAATTACCTTTACTCATAATATTTTAATTAAATTGTCCATGGATAACCCCTTGTAGGTTGGGCTTTAGCCTAACAAGACTCTACATAACAATCATACTATAAGATCCTGAACATAAAAATCCGGCACATGGCCGGATTTTATTAACGAATTAAAATTAATAAATTAACTAATATTCGTTAAACCTTTCATATAAGGCTGTAATACCGTAGGAACATTAATGCTACCGTCTGCTTGTTGGTAGTTTTCTAATACCGCAACTAAGGTGCGACCTACAGCTAAACCAGAGCCGTTTAAGGTATGTAATAATTCTGGTTTATTGGTTTCTGAATTTCTAAAACGCGCTTGCATACGACGAGCTTGAAAGTCGCCCATACTTGAACAAGAAGAAATTTCACGGTAAGTATCTTGTGCAGGTAACCATACTTCAATATCAAAGGTTTTGGCCGAACTAAAGCCAATATCACCAGTACATAACACCACAGTACGGAATGGTAATTCTAATTTTTCAAGAATTTTTTCCGCATGACCGGTTAATTCATCCAATGCAGTTAATGAGTCTTCTGGTTTAACAATCTGTACCATTTCAACTTTATCGAACTGGTGTTGACGAATTAAACCACGGATATCTCGGCCTGAAGAACCCGCTTCACTACGAAAACATGGCGTATGCGCACACATTTTCATCGGCAAATCTGCTTCTTCAACAATTTCATCACGAACCAAATTAGTTAATGGCACTTCGGCAGTCGGAATTAATGAAAATTTTCGGTTGGCTAAATCAGTATGAAACAAGTCTTCGCCAAATTTTGGTAATTGTCCGGTACCAAATAGTGAATCATGATTCACTAAATAGGGTACGTACATTTCTTCGTAGCCATGATCTTCACTATGCACATCAAGCATAAATTGCGCTAAAGCACGATGTAATTTAGCTATTTGACCACGCATAACCGCAAAACGAGTACCTGCTAATTTGGCGCCACTTTCAAAATCAATGCCTTTATCAAGCGCTACGGCTAAATCAACATGATCTTTAACTTCAAAATCAAATACCTTGGGTGTGCCCCAACGTCTAACTTCAACGTTATCATCTTCACTTTCACCATCAGGTACTGATTCGTGAATTAAGTTGGGTACCGCGGAAACTATGGTGTTTATTTGCGCTAACACTTGTTTTTCTTCATCTTTAGCCGCTTCAAGATCAGCACCTAATTGGCTAACTTGTGCCAATAATGGCTGAATGTCTTCACCACGTGCTTTTGCTTGACCAATAGATTTCGATCGAGTATTTCGCTGACTTTGTAAATCTTGGGTGGTTACTTGGATAGCTTTACGCTGTTCTTCAAGTTTTGTAAGTGCAGCTGTATCTAAGGTAAAACCGCGTTTAGCAAGTAAAGCTGCGGTGGCTTCTATGTCATTTCTAAATAGTTTTGGATCAAGCATTTTATTTCACGTCTAAGTCAATTTACTTATTAAAAAAAGTCACCAAATAAATGCCGATACCCGCTGCAAATATGCATAAGCTAACGTTTAACATAACATTCATCATGGCTTTTAATAGTTCACCTTGTTGCATTAATAGTAATGTATCAAGTGAAAAGGTTGAAAAGGTAGTAAATGCCCCTAAAAAACCTATGCCTATTAGTGTTCGGTAGATGCTAACTTCAATAACACCTTGTTCAATGAGGCCATATAATGTCCCCATAATCAATGAGCCGGAAATATTAACCGCCAATGTCGCAAAAGGGAATCCTTTTCCGAGCCAATTTAACAATAATTGTGAAATATAGAAGCGTAAACTTGCTCCACCTGCTCCACCTAACGCGATTAATGCGTATAAAGTGACATTATTAATCGTATTAGTCATAACGTTGTTCACTCGATTGTTGGTTTAATTGTATTAAAAATTCGCGTTTTTCTTTCAGTTGTTTTTCAAGGCCACGCTCACTGGGTTGATAGAGACTGGTATGTGCTATCGGCTCAGGGAAGTAGTTTTCTCCGGCGGCAAAAGCATTAGGCTCATTATGGGCATAACGATATTCACTGCCATGGCCTAATTCTTCGGTAATTGAGCTGGTGGAATTTTTTAAATGCAGCGGTACATCCAAGTTAGCAGTATCTTTTGCTAGCACTAACGCTTGCTTAAACGCGTTATACACAGCATTACTTTTAGGTGCGAGTGCCATATATACTATAGCTTGTGCTATTGCCCTTTCCCCTTCACTAGGCCCTACTCGTTGAAAAGTATCCCAAGCATTGATAGCCAATTGCATCGCACGAGGATCGGCATTGCCAATATCTTCACTGGCAATGGCTAATAATCGACGTGCTACATAAAGTGCATCACCACCACCGGTGAGTATACGAGCATACCAATATAAGGCAGCATCGGGATCAGAGCCTCGAACAGATTTATGGAAGGCACTGATCAAATCATAAAAAGCATCGCCACCTTTATCGTACAAGGCAATTTTATTACCTGCGACTTGTTTGATTTGTTCAAAGGAAATTACCACGCTGCCATCTTTGACATCGATTAAATCGAGACAATTTTCCAGCAAGTTTAATAAACGTCTCGCATCACCGTCAGCTATTTTAACTAACTGTTGATCCGCTAAGTCGGTAAATGACACTTTTAATTGTTTATTCATCAACAAGTGCTGCACTGCATGATTTAATACACGTTCAAGATCCGCTGGTGCTAGACTTTTTAAGGTGTAAACACGCGTTCGTGATAAAATGGCTTTGTTTAGTTCAAAGGCAGGATTTTCAGTGGTTGCACCAATAAAAATAATGGTACCGTCTTCGATGTGTGGCAAAAAAGCATCTTGTTGGCTTTTATTAAAACGATGAACTTCATCAACAAAAAGCACGGTGCGTTTTTGTTGATGTATAGCTCTATCTTTTGCTTTGGTGATCGCATCACGTATATCTTTTATACCACAGGTTACCGCAGAGACTCGTTCAATTTCCGCATCGGCATGGGTGGCAATAATTTCCGCAAGGGTAGTTTTCCCCGTTCCCGGTGGGCCCCAAAAAATAACGGAATGACATTTACCTTGTTCAATAGCTTTAGGCAATGGCATGCCCTTGGCTAAAATATGTTGCTGACCAACATAGTCTTGTAACGTTTTTGGTCGAAGTTGTGCTGCTAGCGGAAGAAAATCATGATTTTCTTCAAACCCCAAAGATAACTCTCCATTAGCGTTGATCATCTAAATAAACGCCCTCAGGTACAACAAAAGTAAATTTCGAGGCGGCTATCTCATCAATAAGGCTAACATTTTGTAGTTTAAAAACACTTAACTGCCCAGTAGAGTCTAAAATACTGAAGCTTTGCAACTTAGCACTATCGCTAATAAAGTTTAATTCAAGCGTTTTTACTCGTGCGTTCTCATCATTAGCATGGATCAAGTAATCATCATCACCTTGCTGAGAAATACTATATTGCTGCCAAAGCGTTTCATCGGTAGAAGTTAATAATAATATTGGTGTATTCGCCACAGATGCATCTACAGGATAGGCCGTTGCTTGTTCAATAAAAGGGTTAAAAAACCATAGTGTTTTACCATCTGAAACAATCAACGACTCTTCTGGCTGCTCGGTTTGCCAATAGACTAAATTTGGCTTTTGAACGGCGAGTTTACCTTGCCCTTGTTGTAAAATATTTTTTTCTTCATCAATCACTTGTTGTGAAAAATCTGCTGAAAAATGGTCAAATTTGGCTAAGCGCGCCATTAATATTTGTTTAGCTAGACCAAGTTCAACCTTATCGTTGTCAGCTTTTTCTTGGCTTAATTCTGCGCTGCGTTCATTGCTTAATTCAGCTTTGCCTTCTACTTCTTGTTGTAGGGCATAAAGACTAAAAGGTGCGCTTAAAGCCGCAATTAACAGCAGAGGTTTTAAATTGTTTTTCATAAATTAATTCTTAATGGGTGGTGGTGCTAAAACTTCACGAGCACCATTATTACCGGGAGTACTGACAACACCTTGGTTTTCCATATCTTCAACAATACGAGCAGCACGGTTATAACCAATACGGAATTTACGTTGTACACTGGAAATGGATACTCGACGTGTTTCGGTAACAAAAGCTAATGCTTCGTCATATAAAGTATCAAGCTCACTTTCCTGACCTTCAGCTAGTTCACTTGGCAGTAAAATGTCTTGATCTGTATCACCAGTCAATATGTCTTCAACATAGGCGGGTTCACCACGTGATTTCCAATCTCTAACTACGGCATGGACTTCATCATCATTGACAAAAGCACCATGTACACGTATCGAAACAGCCTCTCCTGGTGGTAAATAAAACATATCCCCCATACCAAGTAATTGCTCTGCGCCCTGCTGATCAAGAATAATGCGAGATTCCATTCTTGATTGCACGCGCAATGCCATACGAGTGGGAATATTTGCTTTAATTAATCCGGTAATAACATCAGCCGATGGACGTTGGGTTGCTAAAATTAAATGCATACCTGCCGCACGTGCTTTTTGTGCAATACGAGCAATGAGTTCTTCAACTTTTTTGCCTGCTACCATCATCATGTCGGCAAATTCATCAACTAAAATAACAATTGCGGGTAGTTTCTCTAATAACGGTGGTGTTTGGGTAAAGGCATCTGATGGCTGCCATAATGGGTCAATTAATGGCTCGCCAGCTTCAATAGCTTTAAGCACCTTATCATTGTAACCCTTTAGGTTACGAACCCCTAAAGCCGACATTAGTTTATAACGACGTTCCATTTCACCAACACACCAACGAAGCGCATTGGCCGCTTCTTTCATATCCGTTACAACTTCAGCAAGTAAATGAGGAATACCGTTATATACTGAAAGCTCTACTTGCTTAGGATCAATCATGATCATGCGGACATTTTCAGGGGTAGACTTATATAAAATACTAACAATCATAGTATTCACGGCAACCGATTTACCTGAGCCAGTAGTACCTGCAACTAATAAATGCGGCATTTTTGCTAAATCAGCTACCACGGGTTTGCCAGAAATGTCACTACCAATAGCCATGGCAAGATGAGAGCTAGACTCAGCAAACTTTTTATCTGATATTACATCAGCAAAAAATACCGTTTCTCGATATTTATTTGGCAACTCTATGCCAATAACAGACTTTCCTTCGATAACTTCAACAACACGTACACTTTTAGCCGATAAAGAACGAGCGATATCTTGCGACAAGCCAGTAACTTTGCTCGCTTTAACTCCTGGTGCTAAATTTAATTCAAAACGGGTAATAACTGGTCCAGGAAAAACCCCTACTACTTGAGCTTTAACGCCAAATTCTAATAATTTAACTTCAACTAAGCGACTGACTTGTTCTAGCTCTTTTGGTTCGATTGGGTTTTCAGTTTTATCCGGTCGATCAAGTAATTCTAGAGAAGGCAGACCTTGGTATTTATCTTCATCACTTAATGGGGTGACAGTAGGCTTTGGTTCATCTACCTTAATGACTTCAACACTTTCGAATGCGGCAGCAATTTCATCATTGCTAACATGTTCTTGCACATTAATGGCTAATGGCTCCCCCATTAAGTCATCAATGGTAATAAAAGGCTCAACTTCGTCATCGAGTTGAAAAGGAATATCGTCTTTACTTTGGGCAAAGGCGTCAAACTGGCTATCGGTTGTAATGCTATCCAAGTTAGGTTGATAGTCATGTTCTACCATTTCATTTGAAAAGGTTTCTTCAATGACAGTCTCATCTACAAGGGACTTAAAATCATTTTGGTCATTGTGATGATCGGGAGATCGATTGCTCGGGGGTGCTGAAGCAAACTTTTCAGATAGTATTTTGGGTAAGCCAGCGAACCAATAAACAAAGATAATGGTATTCGCGCCAAGTTTATCAATGAGTTGCAAAAGTGATAACCCGGTTAATAAGACGAAACCGGTTGCAATAAGCATTAAGAACAATAATGTGCTGCCGACAAATGAAAAGTAAGGTAATACCCCATGACTAAGCACATCACCTAAAATCCCCCCCGCAGAGAAGTAAAAGATGTCGTCGAAATTCATGCTAGCAATTGAAGTAATACCAATATATAGCATGATAAAGCCAATAAACTTTAAACCTAACGTCAGGTAATCTAATTGGATCAAACGATGATATTTTTGAAAAAGTAACCAACCAATGATGGCTATTACAAAAGGCAAGCTGTAAGCAATAACGCCAAATAAGTTTAGTAATAAATCGGAAAGGTAAGCACCAACAGCACCACCTAAATTTCTGATCGGAGTTTGGTAGCCTGTTTGAGACCAACCAGGATCAGCCGGGTCAAAACTAAAAAGCGCCATCATAATAAACATTGCGATAACACAAGAAACTAAAAGCCCTGCTTCAAGTAGTCGTTGTACACCATTTAATTTTGAAGATTCTGAAGACAAATTATTCGCCATGATATTTATAATGTTCTTATATACAGTAAAGTACCAAACTATTGATATGAGTTAAATGCTTTAATGTGCTTTTAGCGCTTAATCGGTAATAAATTGGACGATTTAACTTCTTCCATCACCACGTATGTTCTACTTTCACTCACTGCAGGCAATCTTAACAAGGTATCACCTAATAGTTCACGATAGGCAAGCATGTCTTTTACTCGTGTTTTTAATAAGAAATCGAAGTCTCCTGAAACAAGATGACATTCTTGGATAACATCAAGTTCATGTACGGCTTTAGAAAAATCATCAAAAACATCTGGACTCGTTTTTGTTAAGGTAATTTCAACCAATACTAATAAAGCAGCGTCTAACTTCAGGGGGTTTAGTGTTGCTTTATAACCAGTAATATACTTTTCCTTTTCCAGCCTTTTTACGCGTTCAAGACAAGGTGTTGGACTTAGCCCTACTCTCTTAGAGAGTTCTACATTGGATAAACGAGCATTTTTTTGCAGCTCAAAAAGGATATTTCGGTCAATCCGGTCAATTTTTTTATCATCAGTACTTGCCATTTTATTTTACTCTGGTATTTACCTCGTTATCAGCATTATATACCGCAAACAGTAAAATAACGACAGGTTAAACTAGTAAAGTCGCCATATACTAGACGCAAATATTCCATAGAGAGTTTTATTATGATTATAGGCGTTCCAAAAGAAATCAAAAACCATGAGTATCGTATAGGCTTAACTCCTGCAGGTGTTAAAGAGTTAGTTGTAAACGGTCATGAAGTTATCGTTGAAAATAACGGTGGTGCTTCGATTGGTTTTGACAACGAACAATATATTAGTGCTGGTGCTAAAATAATTGATTCAGCTGCTGAAATCTTCGCTACTGCTGATATGATCATAAAAGTTAAAGAGCCTCAACCTATTGAATGTAAAATGCTTCGTCCAGGACAAGTATTATTCACTTATTTACATTTAGCTCCAGACCCACAACAAACTGAATTATTAGTGGCTTCAGGTGCAACCTGTATCGCTTATGAAACGGTAACGGCATCATCAGGTGGATTACCACTATTAGCACCAATGTCTGAAGTTGCTGGCAGAATGTCTATTCAAGCTGGTGCCCACGCATTAGAAAAAGCACAAGGCGGTTTAGGTGCTTTATTAGGTGGCGTACCAGGTGTTGCTCCCGCTAAAGTATTAGTTATTGGTGGTGGTGTTGTTGGCACACAAGCAGCTCGTATGGCTGTAGGTATGGGGGCAGACGTTACCATTCTTGATCGCTCTTTACCTCGTCTTCGCCAATTAGATACTGAATTTGATGGCCGTTTAAAAACAGTTTATTCAACCGCTGATGCTATGGATCAATTAATTGTTGAAGCAGACTTAGTGATTGGCGCGGTATTAATTCCAGGCGCAGCAGCACCAAAATTAGTTACCGAAAAGCACATTAAAATGATGAAAAAAGGCTCTGTTGTTGTTGATGTTGCCATTGACCAAGGCGGTTGTTTTGCAACGTCTAAAGCAACAACACATCAAGACCCAACGTATGTCGTTGATGATGTTGTTCACTACTGTGTTGCAAATATGCCTGGTGGCGTTGCTCGTACTTCAACCATGGCATTAACTAATGCAACCATGCCATTTGCGGTAACATTAGCCAACAAAGGCGCTAAACAAGCCCTTTTAGATGACGCTCATTTAATGGCTGGTTTAAACGTTTTAGGTGGAAAAATCACCTACAAACCTGTTGCTGATGTATTAGGTTATGACTATGTAGCACCTGAAGATGCTTTAGCGACTTTATAAAGTTAATTCGCTTTAAAAATTAATGAGAACCGCTATTAGTTTACTATTAGCGGTTTTTTATTGTCGAAAAAACAGTCACTGCTTAACTTCCCGTACAATTTATCTTGCAGTTTAACTGTTTAAGCGATTATTTATATCAAAAAAACATTTTACCCACTTGAGATCTTTGCTTAAAATCCCAATCAATTAACTATCGTATTTTCTATCTTTTGGAGTAATTACATGAGCGAAGCAAGACATTGCCCGTTACTCATTTTGGGCTCAGGCCCTGCCGGTTATACTGCTGCAGTTTATGCAGCACGTGCTAATTTAAACCCTGTGATGATCACAGGCATACAACAAGGTGGTCAATTAACCACGACAACTGACGTTGAAAACTGGCCAGGTGATGCTGATGACTTAACAGGTCCGGCATTAATGGAGCGTATGCAAAAGCATGCAGAGAAGTTTGATACCGAGATAATTTTTGATCATATCGAATCTGTAGACTTTTCATCTCGCCCATTTAAGTTATCAGGCAGCAGTGATTACACTTGTGATGCACTTATTATTTGTACCGGTGCTTCAGCACAATATCTAGGTTTACCTTCTGAAGAAGCTTTCATGGGTAAAGGTGTTTCTGCCTGTGCTACTTGTGATGGATTTTTCTACCGTAAGCAAAAAGTTGCCGTTGTTGGTGGTGGTAATACCGCGGTTGAAGAAGCGCTATATTTATCGAATATTGCTTCAGAAGTTCACTTGATACATCGTCGTGACACTTTCCGCTCTGAAAAAATATTAACCGATCGTTTAATGGATAAAGTTGCCAATGGCAATATTGTTTTACATACCGATCGTACCCTTGATGAGGTCTTGGGCGATAACATGGGAGTAACTGGTGTTCGTATTAAAGACACTCAATCAGATGCTACTGAAGACATTGATGTGGCTGGCTGTTTTATCGCTATTGGTCATAAGCCAAACACTGACATTTTCAAAGATCAGTTAGAGATGAAAGATGGCTACCTAACAATTAACAGTGGTACTGCTGGTAATGCAACACAAACGACTGTAGAAGGTGTTTTTGCAGCCGGTGATGTAGCAGACCATATTTATCGTCAAGCAATCACCTCGGCTGGTGCAGGTTGTATGGCGGCACTCGATGCAGAAAGATATTTAGATGCTAAAGTTGACTAATAGCAATGTCAAAAACACTGCCATGGTTAAACACTGACAGTATTGATTTCCCACCACTCGATAGCGCATTGACGGAGCCTAACGGCTTACTCGCTATCGGTGGTGATTTATCAACAAAACGGCTTATCAGTGCCTATTCAAAGGCAATATTTCCTTGGTTTAATCAAGGGGAACCTCCATTGTGGTGGAGTCCATCACCACGCGCTATCATTCCTATCGATAATTTACGTATCAATCGGACCTTAAGAAAACAGCTCAATAGAAAACCTTATAAAGTCACCATTAATAAAGCCTTTGAACAAGTTATTAGCAGTTGTGCTGATGCTCCTTTTAGAACTGAAGGTACTTGGATACTCGATGAAATGAAGACGGGTTATCAGAGTCTGCATCAACAGGGGTACGCCCATTCGATTGAAGTTTGGCATAACGATGAATTAGTTGGTGGTTTATATGGCGTTGCCATCAATGGTTTCTTCTCTGGCGAGTCGATGTTTTATAAAAAAGCTAATGCTTCAAAAATAGCTTTAGTCTCCTTAGCGCAATTACTAACCAGTGAAAACATAAAATTTATTGATTGTCAGCTACAAAACCCTTTTCTTGAATCTATGGGCTGTATCGAAATTCCCAGAACAGAGTTTATCGGGCTACAACAAAAAGCGATAAAACAGCCGATTAACCCTGAAATTTGGCACCCTCGATGCATATAGGCTATTTCCATTGCAAATTGAATATTTCAATGCATTATGAGAATGCTTTCACTGATATATACTATGATTAAGAGATGAACAAAAGTTATCAACTCGGTATTAGTCAATCCTTTCCTTGTAACTATTTACCCGATCAACATGAAAGATTACTTATTGCCGTGGACGATCGATTACAAGATGCCGAGCATTATGATTGGTTGATGTCACAAGGTTTTAGACGTAGTGGTGATCAAATTTATCGTCCACATTGTATTAACTGTTCCGCGTGTATGTCGTTAAGGGTTTTAACCGATTTGTATCAACCCTCTAAAAGCCAGAAACGCTTAATTAAGAAAAACCATCAATTCACAGTTAAAGTGAGTAAAGAGCTGCAAGAAAATTATTATTCTTTATACGAGCAATACATTAACAAAATTCATACCGATGGCTCCATGTATCCTGCTAATCATGAGCAATATCAAAGTTTTCTTGATTGCCAATTAACCAAACAAATATATATTGAAATATGGCATGAAGAGTTACTGATAAGTGTCGCCGTTACTGATGTATTAAAGCATGCATTATCAGCCGTTTATACCTTTTATCATCCAGATTATAGAGAACAAAGCATTGGCGTTTTTTCAATTATCAATCAAATTGATATTGCCAAACAAATGCAGAAAGAGTTTTTGTATTTAGGCTACCAAATTGATCAATGCCAAAAGATGAATTATAAGAATCGTTACTACCCTCACCAAGTTTTAAAAGAAAATAGCTGGTTAACGGTAAATAAATAACACTATCCCTTTACTTTACCTGATCATTTGGGCATTATCTGCGCAGCTTTTTATTTATACCCAATCCAGCTCAAATTGAACGATTTCAGTGGGAATTAAAAGCGATTTAGGCAAGGCATTCAATTTATGTAAGGGCTGTTCCCTTATTAAAATGAATAACGCCGTATAAATCGTTTTTAAACCCATCGAAGAAGAGTTTGAGCAAAATCACTACGTCGTTCCACCTGTTTGTAAGGGAATAACCATTACTGCACAGGAGCGCCTTGTATTGATATTGCTCAAGCACTCTGAAACGTCCCCCTTGATTTGGAATGGGTATAAGCACAATTTAGAGGTTTAACGCCCAATGGCGAAAGAAGAAAATATTGAAATGCAAGGTACGGTTTTAGATACCTTACCAAATACTATGTTCCGTGTTGAATTAGAAAATGGACACGTTGTAACCGCACATATCTCTGGAAAAATGCGAAAAAACTATATTCGTATTTTAACTGGCGATAAAGTAACGGTTGAATTAACGCCTTACGACTTATCTAAAGGTCGCATTATTTTCCGTGCTAGATAATTAAATAATATTGAAAAAAAAAGCCCTACTTGTAGGGCTTTTTTATTGTCTGGTTTTTGATAAAAAGAAAATGGTTAAGCAAAAAGCCTAACCATTAAACGTTTTATTCATTAGCAATTTATAAAAAAGATGTAATTAATGTTCTACTAGCTCTTTTTTAGACTCATAACTTAATACTAATTTATCTTTTTTCACGCTTACCTTAGCAACGCCTCCTTGTGTTAATCCACCAAAGAGTAATTCATTAGCCAGCGGTTTCTTCAAATGCTCTTGAATTAATCTAGCCATAGGTCGAGCTCCCATTGATTTATCGTAACCGTGTTCCGCCATCCATCTTTTAGCGTCTTTGGTTAATTCAAGTGAAACACCTTTTTCATCTAACTTCACTTGCAACTCAACAATAAACTTATCAACAACTTGTTGGATCACTTCATCTGATAGATGATTAAACCAAACAATATTATCTAAACGGTTTCTAAATTCAGGTGAAAAGACTTTATTAATTTCATCTAATGCATCTACACTATGATCTTGTTGCTTAAAGCCGATAGATTGACGAATGGTCTCTTGTACCCCAGCATTAGTAGTTAATACTAAAGTAATGTTTCTAAAATCAGCTTTTCGACCATTATTATCTGTTAATGTCCCGTGGTCCATTACCTGTAATAAAATATTGTAAACGTCTTGATGGGCTTTTTCTATTTCATCCAGGAGCACAACGGCATGAGGGTGCTTCAAAACTGCATCAGTTAACAATCCCCCTTGCTCATAACCAACGTACCCAGGAGGAGCACCAATCAAACGACTAACGGCATGTTTTTCCATATACTCAGACATATCGAATCTAAGCAACTCGACACCTAATACTTTTGCCAGTTGTTGAGTCACTTCAGTTTTACCAACACCAGTAGGTCCAGCAAATAAAAATGAACCAATAGGTTTCTCATCACTGCCTAAGCCTGCTCTTGATAAACGGATCACCGAGCTTAATTCATCAATAGCTTGGTCTTGTCCAAAAACAACCAGCTTCAAATTACGATCTAAGGTTTTAAGACTATCTACTTCCGAAGAAGACACCGATTTTTCAGGAATACGAGCAATTCTAGCGACAATGGATTCTATATCATTATCATTGATCACTTTCTTCCGTTTTGACGCGGCAACAAGTTGCTGCTTAGCCCCTGCTTCATCAATCACATCGATGGCTTTATCGGGTAAAAAGCGTTCATTGATATATTTAGCAGATAATTGTGCCGCCGCTTTTAACGCTTTATTGGTATAACGAATACCGTGATGTGACTCGTATTTTTCTTTTAATCCAAATAATATTTTGGTGGTATCATCAACACTCGGTTCAACGATATCAATTTTTTGGAAACGACGGGCTAAAGCGCGGTCTTTCTCAAAAATACTTTGATATTCTTGATAGGTTGTTGAGCCTAAACATTTCAATTTTCCTGAAGATAATAATGGCTTGATCAAATTTGAGGCATCCATCATGCCACCAGACGCTGCTCCTGCACCGATAATAGTGTGTATTTCATCGATGAACAAAATAGCATTGCCCTCTTCCTCTAACTCTTTTAACAAAGCCTTAAAGCGTTTCT
>MAAC01018346.1_pt1 | contig 15728 bp, 12 predicted proteins | sample 1115981 | NCBI WGS metagenome assembly MAAC01 (sample SAMN04961126, study PRJNA320927) | seawater metagenome | isolation source: sample BD02T64 sea water enriched with oil for 64 days | place: USA:Gulf of Mexico | collected 2013-07-27 | reverse complement strand
ATTACTCCTATCAGGCGAGGAAAATACCTCGCACGATAAGCGTAGAAAAAATAGTCAGGATTTGAGATATTACAGAGCTAGAAAAGGAGCGCCCCTACCGCGAGGAGCGGTTTAGTTCTCAGTGGCATTTTCTGACACAAAATCAAGCTCAACAATTAACGCCAATTGAGCCATTTCCTACTGAAGGATACGTTATAGCATTTAAAGCGCTAACTTGCCGATTTGATCAACAAGGTTTGAAAACGATACAATTTCATGTCTTGGTGCCAATAATCTTCTGCCAATCCGGCTTTTACCTTTAACTTAGCGACGAAAACTTCTGGCTTGGGCAGAGCATCCCAAACCGAAGGTAAAAATAAGGCGTTATGTTGTTGATATTCAATGACTAAACCATCAACACCTGGCTTTAACTCGCTAACTAGCGCTTGTTCACCCAGGTTGTCGATGCTGCTGCAAGCCGATAAAATTGATATTTGAAAACTTAACTGTTTCAGCTCAGAAAACTGTAGAGAGTCGAAGCGATAGTCTTTAAAGGCACTGTTATAGCTATGATTGCAAATATTTTGCCACAATGGTTTTTCTGCCACGCTGGTACCAATACAACCGCGCAGTTCATCATCAACATAAAGGGTGATGAAACAACCGGCTTGTTGCTGCAAAACGGCACAATCCGGCACCGCCGGCATTACCAATTGCTGCTCTTTAATGCTTTCGCGCAGCACTAGCCAAACCATATCAATGGCAAGTTGTTGCTCCACGCGAGTGAGTTCAATACACGATAAAGCTGGCATAGCCTACCACTCTGCTTTTATCGTTGCCGGTATCGCCGGAGTTCTCCGCTTTGACCATGCGAATTTTCCACTGCCTGGTCGCGCAATATTGAAAAAAACCATTTAACGCATAACTGCCACAGGCATCCTCGCTAACCAAATCGGTAGCAAAATTTAGCATCCGCACAATATTGAAATTATCTATCGCTTGCGCTTCAAAATAGCTGTGATAATGACTCATATCAGTGCTGACGACAAACAAGGTGCCTTTCGTATCTAGCGCTTTTATCACTTTAACCACAGCTTCGGGTTCACACACGCCAACCACAATCGGCAAAATGCTAAACTGCTGCAAACTGGCCTGTAAAAATGGCAGTTGCACTTCTAACGAGTGTTCAAACTGATGCGCTTCGTCAGACAGTTGTACCACACCTTTTTCCAAAAGCGTCTCGCAGGCATCTTTATCAACCTTAACATCGCCTAAAGGTGTCGAAAAAAATTCGTAGCTGGCCACCGCCATGCCGTATAAAGCGACTCGATGGCAAGGGCCAAGCAATACCACTCGATTAATTTCATTGGCACTATTTGCCAATAACCGATAAGCGGCACCGGCAACCGCGCCCGAGTAACAATAACCCGCATGTGGTACAACTAGCGCTTTGGCATGCACGCCAGCATCAACATACTCACCGATATACTGTTTAACATTGCTAACCAGCTCTATCGGATCATCAGCATAAAAACTACCTGCTACTGCAGGTTTACGAATACTCAACACGACTCCTTATTATACCAAGTTGGTATTAATTGCTCTAAAAAGTGCGACTTCAGTCGACCAACTCTCTTAAGTATAGATAATTTACCTATACTTATTACAGGCGGTAACATTATGGCAAATCAACCGATTGAACATTTTCCAACCAAATACTGGCAGCAGCTAGAAGATGGCAGAGTACGTTGCGATGTGTGCCCGCAACACTGCAGTTTACGGGAAGGCAAACGCGGCAGTTGTTTTGTCCGTATGCATCATCAAGGCAAGATTGTGCTCACCAGTTATGGTCGCTCTTCCGGCTTTTGTATTGACCCGATTGAAAAAAAACCGCTCAATCATTTCTACCCGGGCAGCAGTGTGTTGTCCTTTGGCACCGCGGGATGCAATTTAAGTTGTAAATTTTGCCAAAACTGGGACATCAGCAAGTCGCGGCAAATTGATACCTTAAGTGGCAGTGCCATGCCGGAACAGCTAGCCAAAGCAGCGAAACAGCACAATTGCAAAAGCCTGGCGTTTACCTACAACGATCCGGTCATATTTATGGAGTATGCCATCGACACCGCCATTGCCGCGAAACAGCAAAACATAAAAAGTGTGGCGGTTAGTGCAGGTTATATCTGCGCTGAGCCAAGAGCAGAGTTTTACCAACACATGGATGCCGCCAATATTGATTTAAAAGCTTTTAGCGAAAGCTTCTATCACAAAATATGCCATGGACATCTGCAACCGGTGTTAGAGACACTCATTTATTTAAAAAACGAAACAGATGTCTGGTTTGAAATAACCACCTTGCTGATCCCCGATGAAAACGATTCAGAGCAAGAGTTGCATGCGATGTGTCAATGGATTGCAGAAAATCTTGGCGTGGATATTCCGCTGCACTTTAGTGCCTTTCATCCCGATTTTAAAATGCTGGATAAAGCCAATACGCCACTTTCCACACTGTTAACAGCACGAGCAATCGCGCAAAGCTACGGTCTTAATTATGTGTATTGTGGCAATGTATTTGATAGTGAGTCTGACAGCACCTATTGCCCAAACTGCCAACAATTGGTGATTGGCCGAAACTGGTACGAACTTAACCAATATCACTTAACGGAACACGGTAATTGCCAGTACTGCGGCCAGCAATTACCCGGTCGTTTCACCGCCTTTAGCAACAGTTTTGGCAGACAGCGCATACCTATTGCGATTATCTAATTGATTTTTGATTCATGCATAGGGTCTGTTGATCTTTGCGGTACAAATTTCGAACCAGAAGGGCAGCAAAAATGCACAACAAAGGTCAACAGACCCTAGGGGAGAGATCATGAGCGAAGATGAGATCAATCAACAATTAGTTTTAGATAAGGCGCTGGCTTTGGCACACCAAAGCTCCTGGGAGAGTTTTAGTTTGTTAGCGCTGGCCAAGAACTTAAATTGCAGCCTCAGCGAAATTCGAAGGTTGTTTCGCTCAAAAGACGATATGGCGGAAGCATTGTTCGATCGGGCCGATGCTGCCATGCTTAATCGTAGCAGCCAAGATGCACTGCCAGCGCAAACCAGTGATCAGCGCCTGGTTGATTGCATCATGGTCTGGTTTAATGTTCTCTCGCCCGATAAAAAGCTGGTTAAAGAGATCCTTGCCTATAAGTTTGAACCGGGTCATTTTCATCTACAAGCCCATGGAATCACCCGCGTAAGCCGAACAGTACAGTGGTTTATACAAGCTGCCGGTCGAGATTATTCCGGGCTAAAGCGTATTGGTGATGAAATATCCGTAACCTCTGCCTATTTGCTGAGTTTTTCCTTTTATTTTGTCGATAATAGCAAGCAGCACATTAAAACCCGACAGCTGTTACAGCGGTTACTAAACAGAAACAGGCAGCTATATCATGCGTTCAAGGCCATAAGCCGGCCGATAAGGCACAATAAGTGAAGCAGCAATGGATGCCCTAACCCATGCTATTGTTGGTGCTGCTGTGGCTCAGTTGCCCGGTTCTGGCAATACAGGCCCTGGCAGTACAAACAAGCAAACCATAATATCTTGGCAAAAACGGGCAGTAATTGGTGCCAGCGCGGCATTGTTTGCCGATATCGATTATTTGTTATTTTTTATTAACCCGTTAGAATTCCTCGCCTACTGGCACCGGGCAGAAACTCACTCTTTGTTACTGGCCCCCCTATGGGCCTGGTTAATCATGAAGTGCTGGCAGCGCCTAAGCGCCTGGCAACTGCCGACAAAACCGTTATATTGGTTATGTTTACTGGCCTTTATCTCACACCCGATACTCGATAGTCTTACCGCATTCGGTACCCAATGGTTTGCCCCGTTGAGTCGTTACCGGGTGGCGTTCAATATACTGTTTGTGATCGATGCGTACTTTACCGCGGCCGTACTATGCAGCTTGTGTTTACTGCTTATCTCGAATCACCTTATCCCTAATCACCTGCGTTTTAAGTTTTTGGCAGTATTCTTTGCCGCATTATTGCCGTGTAGCTACCTTTTCATGGTCATTCAGATCAAGCACCATATTGGGCAGCAAATCAGTGCAAGCCAACAAAGCATTACATTAATGCCCCAGCCCTTTTCGCCTTTCTACTGGAGTGCCTTAAGTAAATCAGCGAATGGTTTTGCCCAGGCGTATATCAGATTTGGCAACGACGATATCGGCCAGTGGTTGACGACTAAACTTGGTATAAAGCAACATCAGGCAAGCTACCGACTGGTCGAGCAAATAATTTGGCTAAACTACCCGCTCATACCAAAACAGGAAAACGTAGAAAGTCATGTTTTGGCCGTTTGGCAACACCGAAAATTCAAGCCATTTCGTCACTTTAGCATTTCCCCAATTTTTTATGACTACCAACACACAGCGCAGCAAACCTGCGTATGGTTTAGCGATTTACGCTATCACTGGCCGAATATACCGCCTTCCTTTCGTTATGGCATGTGCAGGCAATACCCGCTAAACCGCGCAAACGACTGGCAGTTATCTCGAATGAAATACTTTCAAGCCCAAGGTACTCACAATTGATAGCAATTCTATTAAGCTTTTTCACAACTCATTGAAATTATTAAAATTACGAAATTAGAAGTAATACAGTTTTTAGTCTATTCTGGGTAATACCAATTTGATTAAGTATGTGGTCTACTTTTTCATGAGGAAAAACGGATAAATACAATGCATAAAATTTAGTGAGTAGTTATTCTACTTATCAATTTTATAAAGCCGTAGTTATTCGTTTTAACCATTAAAAATGAGCAGATATTTATTCAACTTGGTATATATAAAAACAAGATTTAGGGTAATTCACTATGATTGACAACAAAGAACTCCTTGAACAATTTAGACAGTTCATTTGGCAAAACAAAACCGCAAATGCGATTGAACTTAGTATTGAAACCGTAGACTGGAATGGCAGCGAGCCAAGGTTAACTTACCAAGTGGTAAAAATGCTTCCACATGATGCCAATGAGCAACAGATTGAAGCTGCGATGCAAGATCTTTGTGCCAACAGCAACTATTTTGCCATTTGTGCCATTTGCAAAAAACCAGAATTAGCCGGGCGGATGTATGATGAGTATCTTTGTCAAAGCTGTGCTAAATCGCAATAGCAGTTGAGTTTAAACAAAAAATTGCTATTTAACAGCGCCGCTTATACTCTATAAATACAAAATAATAATACCAATTTGATAAGAGTTCGGCATGAATGATGACGTTAGATCATTAAAGCATGAAGTAAATCAACTTAGAGCATCTCTCAACCAGCAACTCGATGATATCGAGCAACGGCTAGATACCGCCATACTAAATGAGATGGCGCAGAACAAAGCCACTGGCCACATCGCCGATACAGTACCAACGAATGCACAAGTTAATCGCCCACCAACACAGAAAAGCGCTGAGCCTAAATTAATCTTGGCAGCAACGGCTGATAGCCAATATGCAGAGCAGTTTGTCAATCCAAATACGTCAAAACCAACACCGGCCGCCACCATAAAACCGAGCAAACCATCATTTATTCATCAGTTGTTGATGTTGCTGGCAGCTATGTTTGCCGACTGGTTTGCTCCTGTGCTGAAAATTTATCAATCGTACCAACAGCGTAATATGGCCGGTATTTTTATTATCACCATTATTGGCATCGTGTTAACCCTGTCAGGGGTTGGCTATTTGATGCAATTGATGATTGAACAACTTGGCGTCGGCAGCAAGGCGTTGTTACTGTGTTTAGTTTCGGTTGGGGTGATCGGATTAGGTATTTATTTAAAATTAAAAACCCGTTTTGCTGAGTTTGCCACTGCCATCGTCGCCACCGGTTTGCTCATTGCCTATACCACAGTGTACTTTGCCGGTAGTGTATTTTACGTAATTGAACAATTTACCACTTTGGTATTTTATCTGCTTATTGCCTTAAGTTGTCATGCTTTTGCGTTATGGCTAAACACCAAAGTACTGGCTTGTTTAGGCATTATCGGCATAGCTACCATGCCAATGATATCAAACACCATAGATATTCATGGCATCACTTATTTCATTTCACTAGCACTAGTTACCTTAAGCACACTGATCATTAGCTACAGGCTCAATTGGCAATGGTTGGCCAGTCTTTGCCTGGCTTTTGTCATCATTGCCATTGAATTTAGCATTGGTGTTGAGCAAGTACAGATAAGCAACTGGCTGATTAACGGTTTCTATTTAATGTTCTTCGCTTATACCGCCATCGCCTTTTACCAAAGCCAAAGCCAGCAGAGTAAAACCTTGTTGATGTTAATTGCCGCCATCAGCTCTACCTTGCTGATGTTCTATCAATCATCTGAGCCAGCTGTTGGCAACATAAATATCAGTCTGGTTTTAGCTACGTTAATCAATACCGCAACTGCCCTGTTCCTTGCTACCTTGTTTTACAAAACCGCCAATGAGCATAGTACAACCTTTATTTTAATTGCCGGAGCCTGGGGCATAGTTACGGTTATCGCCTTATTGGCCAAAGCATACTGGGGGATTGCCTGGGCATTGGAGGGATTATTGTTAATCTATACCGGCCGTCGCTATATCATGCCGAGTGTGATTAATCAGGGTCAGGGGTTAACTTTTGTCGCACTACTGTATTGTTTTTTCGCCATTGCCCCGTACTTTCCACTGCCGGCACTGCGATCTCTGGATGGTTGGATTTTAACAACGGCTACCGTATTGGTGATAGCCATTTGGCAGCGGTTGATTGTTGCAAACACATCATCAACTGAAAAACAGAGAGTAACATTCAATGCTTTCAGCCTAAAAACAATAAAGCCAAGCCTGCAGTTTATCGAAGTTGTGTGGTTAACCATCTTAGCCATTGTCACTTTACACATGTATATTGGCCCCTGGGTTGGGGTCACGGTTATTGCGATGCAGTTATTAATTTTGCTGCGAGCCAAACAGATTAATCACCCGGCAATGGAAGGCTTTGGCGCAGCACTCATTGTCGTGCCACTATATTTTGCCAATATGGCGGCAATCGAAATAAACAGTTATCGCTTAACCTTGTTACCTGAGTATGCACAAGGTGCAATAATTTCAGCATTTTTGCAGCTGCGTTTATGGTCAGCATTCAATAGCAAGGTAGGCAACAACTCGGTGCTAAATGCCATCGCAGAATATGCCCGCATTCTATTTTATCTGCTTATACCTGTCGTTTGGCTAGGTTCGGCGGTTCGAGCGTTAGAGCAAGGCATCAGCCAGGTTCTTTGGTTATCGCCATTACTTGCCATGCTACTTGCTTATAAAGTTCAACATTGGCTGCTATTTATCCAGGCGAAATTCCTGACTATTTTGGCCGCAGTAATGATGACAGGTTTAATCGCGGTGAACTCTGTGGCGCAGGCATTGATCAGCTTTACTGGTTTTAGTTTTTTATACGTAATCGCTTACTTAAGTAAAAACAACAAGCGGTTAACGCATCCAGGCCGAGCACATAAACAGATGAATCGACTCAGCGTCAGTATTTGCCGGGTGGCAGTGAAAACCTCTGGCTTTGCTCTGCCGATATTTATCGGCGTGCAATTTGACAGTGTATTAATCGCTAGCCTTACTGCCAGTGTCTATTGGGCAGCGGCATATATCTTTATCAACAAATCGATATACCTGCGCACCAGCAGTGAATTTATCAAATACACCAACCTATTGATTTTATTAGCGAGTTGGTTCCTCACTCTCGGCGACAGTTATTATGTGTGCAGTGCAACACTGACGCTGGCTGGTATGGTGTATGGCACGTTAAGAGCGGTATCACCACAGAAGAGATTGCGGATTGGTAAACATTACGATTTATTTTTGCACAGTTTCGCCGCTATTACCTATTGCCTGGCATTGTTCTCTTTGGCCCACTCGGGGCTTGATTTGCTTATTGGCCCGGTATTGGCCATACACGGCGTGTATATTTTGCTGAATCAGTCTGGCAGCTTGATCAAAGTTAAATATGGCTTTGCCTTAATGCTAATCGCCATCGTCAAACTCACCTTAGTCGATGCGGCAAGTGCGTTGTTATGGCAAAAGGTTGTCTTGTTTATTGGTGTTGGCGCATTTTTATTATTTGCCGCTTTTTGGTATCAAAAATTAATGACGAAAATGACCATCGCGGATACGGCCACAAATAACTGATTGATGATAACGCATAGATATAATTTTAAATAATTAACTGCCGTCAGTTAAATTGTTGAAAATAAATATTATATCAAGTACTCATTATCCCGAGTTCAGGTTAAAATACCCGTTTTATAATTACACTTTGTTTTTATTGTTAAGGATTTATTTTGCATTCATTCTGTGGCCTGGACTTTGGCACGTCTAACTCAACTTTTGGTACCCTAAACCCATCGTCTCAACAAGCCATACTTTTGCCGTTAGAAGATAATAAAGTGACCTTACCGAGCGCGATATTTTTCCATTTTGATCTAAATGAAAGCTTTTATGGTCGGGCGGCGATTAATGAGTATATTGATGGCGAATTTGGTCGCTTAATGCGCTCATTAAAGAGTGTCCTCGGCACCCCCTTGATGGAGGAAACCACGCAGATAAAAGCGCAACAACTGCCATTTGTAGACATTCTCACCAGTTTTTTACAAAACCTTAAAATCAAAGCTGAGCAAAGTGCTAGCCCCCATGGACAGCATTCATTCGAGCAAGTGGTACTTGGCCGACCGGTACACTTTGTCGATAATGACGCACAAGCCGACTTGCTTGCCCAGGACACATTAGAGCAAGCCGCCATTCGAGCAGGCTTTAATGACGTAATATTTCAATACGAGCCAATTGCCGCCGCACTGGATTATGAACAAAGTGTTGATCAAGAAGAAATTGCCTTAATCGTCGATATTGGCGGTGGTACCTCTGATTTCTCGGTGGTTAGAATATCACCAGAGCGGGCAAAACGGGCCGAGAGAAAAGACGATATCTTAGCCAACGGCGGTGTCCACATTGGTGGCACTGACTTTGATCGAAAACTCAGTTTAGCCAGCGCTATGCATGAGCTTGGTTATAAAAGCTCGTTTAAAGACAAAACGGCAACGGCAAATTTTGAGAAAAACTTTAGTATTCGAAAATCGGTGAGCAAAGACACTTATACCGAATCGACAAAAATGATCATGCCATCGAGCTACTATCATGACTTGGCCACTTGGCATCGTATCCATGAATTGTATGACCGACACACCATTCACTCACTAAAAGATATTGCTTACCGGGTAGAGAATAAGCAGCTAATCGATCGCTTGATCAATGTGATCAACAAACGCGAAGGTCATCGATTGGCGATAGATATTGAGCACGCAAAAATAGAGCTCAGTAGCAATGCCAGCACCCACATTGACCTGGATTACGTTGAACAGAATTTAGGGTTAAACATCAGCCTTGAGCAATTACGTGACGCGGTGAATAATGAAATAAAGAACATTCAAACTCAGGCGTTTCAAACCGTACAAGATGCCGGTTTGGTCCCTTCGCAAATCACCAAAGTGTTTATGACCGGTGGCACCACGGCTATCCCTATGGTGAAACACGCCATTGAAGCACTGTTTCCGCACACAGACATTGTTCAAGGTGATCAATTTGGCTCGGTAGGTTTAGGGTTAGCCATAGATGCCAGCCGCAAGTTTGCCTAATACCAAATAACCTAAACTCGGGGTATGCAGCACTCATTATCCCCTGTTCAGGTTATTTGGTATTCTCTCCTCGTCATTCAAAACCGAACACAAGGTCGTTAAAAGCGAACATATTAGCCTCTTCCCCAACCAACACTAACACATAACCGATTGTTATTATTCACCTTTTAATTCTGGCACGAATATTTCATAGTGAAGTTAATATTATGTTAACCACTATGAGTCATTATGAAAATTGAACTAGCCCAGCAAAAACCGTGGAAAAAGATTATCGCTCTTGGGTTGTTTATTACTTTACTCGGTTATGCCACGTATGCAGTCAGCAGCAAAGCCAGCAAAACCGTCGATATCGCCAGCTTAACTTTTACCACAGTTGCCACGGGTCCATTAGATATATACAGCAGCGCCTACGGTGAATTTGCCTCAGCCAAAGAACGTTTATTAACGGCGCCGGCGTTAGGTAAAGTCGCTGAAATTCTAGTACGCCCGGGCACTAAGGTAAGCCCTGATACCGTTATTTTACATCTGAACAATCCGAAACTGGAACAAGAAGTTAGCCAGGCGCGTGGGCAACTGGCTCAACAACAAGCACAATTAGAAGCATTTAAATACGAACAACAAAGCGAACGCTTGAACTATCAAGGCCGTATTGCCGACATTGAAGCCGAAATCGAAAAGGCGCAATTGGAATTATCGGTAAATGAAAATTTAATGAATTTGGGCGTATCGTCAAAAATTGAACTGCAACGTGCCAAGCTGGCGGTTAAGCAAGAAAGCAAACGGCTGAAGTTTGAGCAGCAAAAATATCAGCAGTTTATCGAAATGCAAGGCTACCAGTTAACCCAGCGTGATATCACAATCAATCAACAAGCTTTGCAAGTCGCCCTATTAGAAAAGCAATTAGCAGATATGCATGTCACTGCCGGAATTACCGGTTCATTACAAAGCTTAGAAGTTGAACTTGGCCAAAGTGTGCAATTGGGTGAGTCATTAGCGAAAGTTGGCAGCGATGAGCAACTGATTGCTCGTTTACGTTTGCCACAACATCAAGCAGACCAGGTAGACATCAATTCTGCAGTCATTATTGATACCCAAAAAGGCAAAATTGCTGCGCACATTACCCGTATTGAAAGCATGGTGGTCAATGGTTCAGTACTGGCAGAAGCGGTTCTTGATGGTGAGTTAACCTCAAACGCCCGTCCTTCCTTAGCCATATCGGCGCAAGTATTTGTTCGGCATAACGTGAATGCGATGTTCATTAAACAAACGCCGGGATTACGTCCTCGCTCGAAACAAGCGTTATTTGTCCGTACCGCCAGCAATTTGTTAGAGCAGCGCAGCGTAACCTTTGGCGAGCTTTCGCAAAACCAGTTAGTGATCAAAGAAGGCCTTGCTCCAGGTGAAGAAATTGTCAGCAGCGATACCAGTAAATACAAGCAATTTAGCCAATTAACGCTAACCGATTAAATAACCAAAAAATTAACGACAAAATTAACGACAAAATTAACGAATTAAAAAATAACAGGATGGAACAGACCATGAAAAAAGTAGTTGAAATGAACAATGTGCACAAACGCTATGACGGCCAGCAAATTGAAACTCATGCCCTGCAAGGGATCTCACTGGAAATTAATCAGGGTGAATTTGTTGCCATTACCGGCCCTTCTGGTTGTGGCAAGTCAACCTTGCTATCGATCATGGGGCTGATGGACAGTGCCAGTGAAGGCGATTATCACATTGCCAACATCAATACTGCCGGTTTGAAAGTTGATCAACGTACGCAAATTAGAAACCAGCACATTGGCTACGTATTTCAGTCATTCAATTTGATTGACAACTTAACTGTGTTTGAAAACGTTGCCCTGCCGCTTGAGCACAGAAACGTCAATAAAGCCGAAATAAAACAGCGAGTGGAACAAGTGCTAACCCAGGTAGATATGTGGCATCGACAAAATTATCGTCCAAACCAGTTATCGGGTGGTCAACAGCAACGTATCGCCATTGCCCGTGCGTTGGTGGGCAAGCCTGATCTTATCCTGGTGGATGAGCCTACCGGTAACCTCGACAGTAAAAATGGCGACCAGGTGATGGCGCTGTTAGAGCAATTAAACAAAGATGGTTCCACTATCGTCATGGTTACCCATGATACCCGCTATTCACGCTGTGCGAATCGTCAAATACAACTGCTTGATGGCCAAATTGTGACGGAGCAAAAATTACGAGGTGTGGCATGAGTTTGTACAAAAAGGCTTTCTTGCATGGCATAGCGCGAGTCTTCGCCTTGCCGCGACTGAGCATTCCATTGATCTTAACCTTGGGCCTGACCTTAGGCGCGGTATTAAGCGTAACCGCAATTTCGTCAACCTTGTTATATCAACCACTGCAAGGGGTTAAAAACGAGGCTGCACTACAAACCTTTGAATATCGCTTTAAAATGTCAGATACCTTAAGTGTGTCTTACTGGAATATGAACCGCTTACAGTCTTTTGGTGAACACTTTGCGGATTTAGGCGAATGGGCCGGTATTAGCCCAACAGAGCAAGATGTTGAAATTAACGATGGTATGTATCCAACCACGAGTTTTGAAGCATCGAATAACATTTTACAAGTATTGGGTACGCGTTTATTGCTCGGTGATGATGTCACCGTAGCGGCACCTGAACAGTATGTTTGGATTTCCGAGAGTCTGTGGCAATTTGCCTACGCCGGAATTGAGTCCGTCATTGGCAAACAGTTAAACGTGAACAATCAGCCATTTATTATTGCTGGTGTCATTGAAGATTTAATGGCAATAAAAAGTGGCCAGGCAATTTTGCCACAACAAGTTTGGTTTATTAAAAACCTTAGCACTGTCGCCGCGCAACAAGATAACGTTGGCAATATCAGCAATGAAATTGATTTTTTATTGCTTAAAAGTGCCAATGGCAGCGCCGTATTACCTACGCAAGAACAAACTGATGAATGGTTGACCAATTACATCATCAGCAATGTCGACGGTGAAAATGCGCAAATGTTTTTGGACTTTCTCAGTAACACCAACAAAGAAGTGATCGGCGCGCCATATCGCAGCAATATGCTAGGTGAGACGGAAGGCTTGATTATTGCCCTGTTTGCCGCATCCATCGGCTTATTGCTGATGGCGACACTGAATTTGCTAAACTTGTTTATCGCCCATTATCAAAGTCGCACCAAAGAATTCGCCATTCAACTGAGTTTGGGGGCAAGTTTGTTAAAAATGCGATTGTTGGTATTGTTGGAAAATCTCCCTAGCTTTCTACTCGCCGCAACCGCAGGCCTGTTGGTTACCGGTTGGGCATTAAAAAGTTTGCCGTTAATTGCCGGTGACAGCTTGCCGATGATAGACAGTATCGGTCTCAATGGGGCCACCATCGCCGCATCGTTTGCGATCATAATATTGTTAAGCATCTTGTTTAGTGTGCTGGCCCTGGTAGACATTGATAAACAGGCATTAGCCAATAACCTCAATAGCAGTGGCAAAGGCATCCAGGCCCAGAGTAATCAATGGTTGAGTCGAGTGCTGATGGTATTGCAACTCTCTATTGCCTCCATGCTGTTAACGGCATCAGTGATGATCACCCTGCAAAGTTACCAATCGGTATATCAAGACTTAGGCTATGACATTGGCAACTCTTATAATATTTCGTTGACCATCGCCGATGAAGAATACATCACCAAGTTAAGAGATTACGAGCAATACAAAGACAGTGAAATCAGCACCCTGCTTGGCGATGTTGCTACCATGATAGAAACGAAAGTTGCCGACAGCGATGTCATCATTGCCGATAATGGTCCGCTTTCTAATTCTCTGCAAGTGCGTGCATTTCGCAATGAAGACAATAATGGTGAACGGGTGATCTTTCAGGTGAGAAGTTTGAGTGCCGATTTTTTCAGTGCTTTTAATATCAAGATGCTCGCCGGTGCCAATTTAACCCAAGAGCAAATTAACAACGACGAAGAGCGCATCGTGATTGATCAAAGCATGGCAACCACCATGTTCCCAACCTTGAGTAATGAACAAATTATTGGCAAAACTGTCAAGTTAAGCCAGGGCGAAGATAACCCGGCAATGATAGTGACCGGTATTGTCAGCAACACCATAAGCCAAACTGGCATTGCCGACCCGCTAGGTTTACCAGCGGTTTATTCACACCGTATTGACACCGGTGGTAACTTGCAATTTACGGTGATGATGCCAGCGGGTAAAAGCTTAACGGATGATATGATCAACATCGATTTACAACGTCAGTTTCCACGCTTGAGTAATGTGCAAGTCACTCCGCTGGTTGATATTTGGCAACAACAAACGCTAAACCAACGGGTGAGCCTATGGGTGGTATTAACCATGACCGCGTTAACCTTGCTGTTAGCCGCCATTGGTGTCGCCGGTTTAACCCAAATGACCACCAATCATCGTAAGTACGAATTGGCGGTGCGCATGGCAACTGGCGCAAAACAATCACGTCTGGTGCGCTTTATTTTAAAAGATGCGTTATGGATGTTAGTGGTAGGCTTAGGCTTAGGTTTTGTGGTTTCGGTAATGGGCTATCAGCAAATTCAGCAACAATTAGAGATGTTGCCAGAATTTAACTGGCTGGCGATGACGGTGTTAGACAGCGGTTTAATTGCCATTGTCTTGCTCTCGGTCCTGATGCCCGCATGGCGAGTCATTCGCAGCGATCCAATGCAAGCATTACGCGAAGAGTAATTGGATTAAGCATAGATACCAATGACAGTTAATCGCATTGGTATAACGGCAAATTATAAAGTAAACTCAGGGCTAATACTTTTATATATTAAACAAGATATATTAATCAAGGTGTTAGCCCTTTTCTTTTTAGGATTATTTTTGAACACAATCAATAGCCACGCCCCAAATAATGCTCATAACGCCACGATATTAGTTGCCGATGACGATGAAGACATTCGTTTGGCGCTGGAGCTGTTGCTCAGCGCCAATGGCTACAATGTTATTGAAGCAAGTAACGCCAAGCAAGTGGTGGTGCAAACTGACCGACAAAAGCCGGATTTAGTGCTGCTCGATATGAATTTTAGCCGTGACACCACCAGCGGCCAGGAAGGCTTGGACATACTGCAGCAACTGCAGCAAAGCAATATTCCGGTAATTTTAATGACGGCGTGGGGCAGCATCGAATTGGCGGTAAAGGGCCTGCAACTCGGTGCCCGCGATTTCATCGAAAAACCCTGGAACAAAGGCAAATTGCTGAATAGCATTAGTCAGCAGTTAAGCCATTCGCGCTTAAAGCAAGAACATCAGGGTTATCGTCAGTTGCTCAGCAAAAAATCCGCCGGCAAGTTGCAAAATAAAAATTGGATTGCCGCATCAAAATCGATGCAAGCGATCGAGCAATTAGTCAGTCAAATCGCACCAACCGATGCCAACGTGTTGATATTAGGCGAAAATGGTACCGGCAAGTCGCTATTGGCCGAACGTATACATCAGTTATCGAGTCGACAAAACAATCCGTTTATTGCAATCAACATGGCAGCGATACCTGACAACTTATTTGAGAGTGAATTGTTTGGCCATCAAAAAGGGGCGTTTACCGACGCCAAACAACATCGGGTTGGCCGCTTTCAATTGGCCGAACAAGGCAGTTTGTTTCTCGATGAAATTGGTTCATTACCGCTAAATCTGCAGCCAAAACTTTTACGTGTATTGGAAACCGGCCAGTATGAAATATTAGGTTCGAGTCAAACAGAACACGCCAATGTCAGATTAATTAGTGCCACCAATGCCAATTTGAATCAACTACTCAAAGATGGTGAATTTCGCCAGGACTTGTTGTATCGGTTAAATACGTTAGTGATCACCATGCCACCACTGCGTGAGCGGTTAGATGACATGCAAGCGTTAAGCGAAAATTTTCTGCAACATTTTGCCGCAAAATATCAAAAATCAAATTGGCTATGTTCCCATAAATTGTTGCTATACTGTATAAATCATCAGTGTAGAGGTCGAAATCATGATACCAGCGCAATTTAATAAGCTATTAATTGAGTTAGAGCACCTGACAGACAA
>MAAC01010202.1_pt1 | contig 15732 bp, 14 predicted proteins | sample 1115981 | NCBI WGS metagenome assembly MAAC01 (sample SAMN04961126, study PRJNA320927) | seawater metagenome | isolation source: sample BD02T64 sea water enriched with oil for 64 days | place: USA:Gulf of Mexico | collected 2013-07-27 | reverse complement strand
AAGTTTTTACCATTACACTGAATACCGTCGAAGATACGACGAATTTTTAATTTATTCGTCTTTAAAAATGAACGCATGCGTTTCTTGTCGTCAGCAGCCACATACTCACATATACTTTGTGCAATGTTCGCAGCTTGTGCTTTAGGCGTCGATACAACAGACGTTAATGTTAAAACAGTGATGGTAGAAGCTATTAATAATTTTTTCATTTTAGTAACCTTTATATATAAATGGATTATTAAAAGAAAAAACCACGGGATGTACCTGTAAACGAGGTGACTCCGCTGCCGTAAGTTTTCCAAAATTGGAACTCTCCGTAGGCCGGTGGTTTTGCGTAACATACTTTCGTATATTTTGCCTTTTCTTTGTCAATAGTAAGTATCGCTAAAAGTGTGTCAAATTGCAACTGTTATTGTAATTCATTGTATTTAATGTAAAAAAAGACAATGAATTACGTTGTAAAACTAAAGTTTCATCTCGGGAATATCACCAGTAACAACTAGTTCACCTTCTGTTAACTTGACTATTTCGTCAACTGAAATGCCTGGAGCTCGCTCTAATAAATGGAATTTACCATCTTTTATTTCAATGAAAGCTAAGTCTGTTAATACTTTCTTTATACAGCCTTTACCGGTTAAAGGTAACGTGCAGTTACTTAATAGTTTTGAAACGCCATGCTTTGAAGCATGTGTCATAGTGACAATGATATTATCTGCTCCAGCGACTAAATCCATAGCCCCCCCCATGCCTTTAATCAATTTTCCTGGGATCATGTAAGAGGCTATGTTGCCATTGACATCGACTTCAAATGCGCCAAGCACCGTTAAATCCACATGTCCACCGCGTATCATGGCAAAGGATTCTGCAGAGTCAAAAATAGAAGCACCTGTTGCCATGGTTACCGTTTGTTTACCTGCATTGATCAGATCAGCATCAAGCTCATCTTCAGTGGGAAATTGACCCATGCCCAATAGACCATTCTCTGATTGAAGCATTACTTCCATACCCTCAGGTATATAGTTAGCAACCAGTGTAGGAATTCCTATACCTAGATTTACGTAATAACCATCTTGTAATTCTTGAGCAACCCGTTGAGCGATTTGTTCTCTTGATAAAGCCATTGTACTCTCCTAAGCCTTACGAACAGTGCGCTGTTCGATACGTTTTTCAAAGTTACCTAAAATTAGACGATCAACATAAATACCAGCGGTATGAATTTGATCAGGATCCAACTCTCCGGGTTCAACAATTTCTTCTACTTCAACAACGGTAACTTTGCCTGCCGTGGCAGCCATAGGGTTAAAGTTTCTAGCCGTTTTTCTAAATACTAAGTTACCGTACCTATCAGCTTTCCATGCTTTAACGATGGCAAAATCACCGACAATAGATTCTTCAAGTATATAGTCTCTTCCTTTGAACTGACGTTCTTCTTTGCCTTCTGCCACAGGGGTACCGTAACCTGTTGCGGTGAAAAATGCAGGAATACCTGCTCCGCCTGCACGCATTTTTTCAGCGAGTGTTCCTTGAGGTGTTAATTCAACGTCTAATTCTCCTGCCATCATTTGGCGTTCAAATTCTGCGTTTTCACCAACATAAGAGGCAATGATCTTTTTTATTTGTCGATCAGGTAATAAAATACCTAAACCAAAATCATCTACACCACAATTATTCGATACTAACGTTAAACCTTTGGTGCCTTTACGTTTTATTTCCGCAATTAAATTTTCGGGAATGCCACATAAGCCAAAACCGCCAGCAACAACAGTCATATTGTCGGTAAGTCCGGCCATCGCTTCTTCATAGCTTGACACTACTTTGTCAAATCCTGCCATTTTAATCTCCTAAACTGTTTGTTGTTTTTGTGCAAGGAAAGCCGTTGATACTTTTGAAACTGGTGCTTTACCTAGCTTCTCACTGATGAACCAACCTGCGCTTAATAATTTTTCAAAATTAATTGTCGTTTCAATACCTAAACCATTGAGCATATAGACCACATCTTCGGTGGCAACATTCCCTGATGCGCCTTTAGCATAGGGACAACCACCTAAACCAGCGATTGCACTATCTACAACACAAACACCTAGTTGCAGGGCTGCATAGATATTAGTTAACGCTTGCCCATAAGTATCATGAAAATGGACAGCTAATTTATCTAAAGGTACTTGTGTACTGACCGCTTGTATCAACTTAGTCACATTCGCTGGTGTGCCAACGCCGACTGTGTCACCAAGTGATATCTCATAGCAGCCCATTTGAAACAATTTACTCGCTACTTTGGCAACTTGCTCAGGGTCGATGTCACCTTCATAAGGACAACCTAAAACACAAGAAACATATCCTCGTACCTTTATATTGGCTTTTTTTGCTGCAGTCATGATCGGAGCAAAACGTTCAAGACTTTCCTCGATAGAACAATTAATATTTTTTTGACTGAAACTCTCTGAGGCGGCTCCAAAAATAGCAACTTCATCGGCTTTAACTGCCATTGCGGCTTCAAACCCTCTCATGTTTGGCGTTAGCGCTGCGTAAGTTACCCCTACAACTCTATTTAGCTTTTCAAATATTTCTGTTGATGTAGCCATTTGTGGTACCCATTTGGGAGAGACAAAGCTACCACTTTCTATATAGCTAATTCCAGCATCACTTAGTTTTTCGATTAGTGCTATTTTATCAATAGCACTTATTGGTGTGGCTTCATTTTGTAAACCGTCTCTTGGACCTACTTCAACTATTTTTACTTTTTCAGCAAAGTTAGCAGTTAACTTAACCATTTAGTTACTCCTTGTCTGAAGCCGTGAAGGCGAGTAAAGCAGCGCCGCCATCAACCATATCACCTGAGTTGAAGAATATTTCATCAACACAGCCGTTACTTGGTGCTTTTATGGTGTGCTCCATTTTCATTGCTTCCATAATGACTAATGCTTGATTTTTTTCAACGTATTCACCAGCCTTAACTAGTACGCTTACCATAGTGCCATTCATTGGTGCTGTTAAACCGCCGTGGCTTTCATCAATCTCATGTTGACCACAATCAGGTAAAACATGCGTGAAATTAAATACACCGTTGGTGCGATATAAGCTAATGCTATTTTCATTTTGGCTGACAGTAGCTTGGCTACGGTGGCCATTAATATTTACAATTATGGTGTCGCCATTTAGTGTGCCTTGGCAATCAAATTGCTGACCATTAATGTTAATAAGATAAAAGGCATCCGTACCCTGACGCCTCTGTTCAACGCTAATTTCATATTCATTATTACTATGTGATAACACTAAACTATGTATGTGAGCTTCATTTAAGCGCCATGCACTGGCTTGATGCCAAGGTGAATGGGGATCGTTACTTTGCTGGGCTAGTTTCTGCGCCTTTTCTTCAATGGATAAAACTAAATATAAAGCCGCAATAGGAAGTTCGTTTATTAGCTCTTGTTCAGTATCATGGAAAATCAATGCGTGGTTTTTTTCAATAAAGCCAGTGTCGATATCTTCTGTGATAAATGGCTTTGAAGTAGCTAAATTGTAGAGAAAATCAATATTTGTAGTAACACCATTGATACGATATTCACTCAAAGCCTTGATCAGACGTTTTAATGCTTTATCACGATTTTCATCCCAAACAATGAGTTTGGCAATCATAGGATCATAGTAAACGCTGACTTCATCACCTTGTCGAACGCCAGTATCAATGCGAACATGCCTACTTTCCACCGGTGTTTTTAATAAACTAAGTTTACCCGTTGCCGGTAAGAAGTCATTATTGGCGTCTTCAGCATAAATACGCGCTTCAAAGGCGTGACCATTCAGTACTAACTGATCTTGCAATTTAGGCAGGCGCTCACCTGCGGCAACACGTAATTGCCATTCAACTAAGTCTTGATCACTGATCATTTCAGTGACAGGGTGCTCTACTTGTAAACGGGTATTCATTTCCATAAAGTAGAAAGAGCCATCAACATCAAGTAAGAATTCAACTGTGCCAGCGCCTTGATAACCAATTGCTTGAGCAGATTTTATCGCGGAGTCACCCATTTTAGCACGTAACTCTTCGCTCATGCCAAAGGCAGGCGCTTCTTCAATTACTTTTTGATGACGGCGCTGAACTGAACAATCTCGTTCGAATAAATAAACAGCATTTTGGTGGTTGTCACAGAATACTTGAATTTCAACATGGCGAGGCTGAGTTAAGTATTTCTCTACCAGCATGGTGTCATCACCAAATGATGACATGGCCTCACGCTTTGCTGCAGCTAGGCCTTCTTCGAATTCTGCTTCGCTCCATACTTGGCGCATTCCTTTACCACCACCGCCTGCCGTTGCTTTAAGTAATACTGGGTATCCCATATCATCAGCGGCTTTTTTAATTATAGCGCTCGACTGATCATCGCCATGGTAGCCAGGTACTAAAGGCACATTAGCCTTTTCCATAATGTTCTTAGCAGCAGATTTAGAACCCATCGCTTCAATGGCTGCAACTGGAGGCCCAATAAAAGTAATGTTTTGCTTCGCACATTCACGGCAAAACCCTGCATTTTCAGATAAAAAGCCATAACCTGGATGTATTGCTTGAGCACCAGTTTTTACCGCAGCAGCAATAACGTTATCACCTAAAAGGTAACTTTCGCGAGAAGGTGAAGGCCCGATGTAAATGGCTTCGTCTGCCATATGTACATGCAAAGCATCTTTATCGGCATCAGAGTATATGGCAACCGTTAGTATGCCCATTTTTTTCGCCGTTTTAATTATGCGGCAGGCTATTTCACCACGGTTGGCAATTAAAATTTTATTGAACATGATTGTTTCCTTCAATAAGTACCGTTAATATTTTTATGTTTGCCAACTTGGCGTGCGCTTCTCAAAAAATGCGCTTAAACCTTCTTGGCCTTCTGATGAAACTCTAATAGCGGCTATTCGCTCACTGGTATCTTTTAATAAATTTTCATTGATAGACTGAAAGGCTACATCTTGACTCAACTTTTTCGCTTGTCTTCTTGCTTGACTACCATTAGCTAAAAGTTTACTTATCATTGAGTTTACCTCATCAGTTAAATTTTCGGGCTCACTCACTTCATCAACTAAGCCAAGCAATTGCGCTTTATCGACAAAAAAACGTTCAGCAGTTTGGAAATAACGACGGCTTGCTTTTAAACCAATAGCATCCACCACATAAGGGCTAATAGTCGCGGGAATTAAACCTAGCTTCACTTCGCTTAAACAAAAACTTGCTTTAGTACTAGCAATAACTATGTCGCAACAGCTAGCTAAACCAACAGCGCCACCAAAAGCAGCACCTTGTATTTTAGCTATAGTAGTTTGCGGCATAAAATTCAGTAATTTAAGCATTTCTGCTAATGCATTGGCATCTTTCAAATTATCTTCATAAGAATAACTTGCCATCCTTTTCATCCAGGCTAAATCGGCACCTGCGCTAAAGCTTTTACCATTAGAAGCAAGGATCATAATGCTGATGTCATCGCTCTTACTAATTTTGTTAAATATGTTCGTTAGCTGCTCGATGATAATGTCATCAAAAGCGTTGTGTTTTTCTGGATTATTTAACGTTACGGTGGCAACACCTTGTTCGTTAACTTCAAGTATTACTTTTTCATCATGAGTGTTCATATTTGGCCTATGTGCGCTATGACAGCTATGCTTACATTCTAAAGATACCAAACTTGGTATCCTTAATTTTTTTATTTAAGGAGGCTGAAATGGCTAAACCTAACACTTGTCTTGTATCGGCAGGGTCAATTATGCCATCATCCCACAATCGTGCAGAAGCATAATAAGGGTGACCTTGGTGTTCATAATTATCGATAATTGGTTGCTTGAAAGCTTGTTCTTCGCTATCACTCCAACTTTCACCTAGCTTTTCTTTCTTATCACGGGTTACTTGCGCCATTACGCCTGCCGCTTGCTCTCCACCCATTACTGAAATACGTGAATTTGGCCACATAAATAAAAATCTAGGATCGTATGCACGACCACACATACCGTAATTTCCTGCCCCAAAACTACCACCAATTAATATTGTAAATTTAGGAACTTGTACGGTAGCAACGGCTGTTACCATTTTGGCACCATGTTTTGCAATACCACCAGACTCATACTGCTTTCCAACCATAAATCCAGTGATGTTTTGTAAAAATACCAGTGGGATTTTTCTTTGCCCACATAGTTGAATGAAATGGGCGCCTTTTTCAGCAGACTCACCGAATAAAACACCATTATTTGCAACGATACCTACCGGGTAGCCGTAAATATTGGCAAAGCCGCAAACGAGAGTATTGCCATATAACGCTTTAAATTCGTCGAATTCACTACCGTCAACAATACGGGCTATTATTTCTCTAACGTCAAATGGCTGTCTTGTATCTTTAGGAATAATGCCGTAAATATCTTTTATTGAATAACTCGGCTCTTCAACTTGTTGAATGTTGACATCGATAGTCTTTACTCGGTTCAAATTTTTAACGGCAGAGCGTGCAATTTCAAGGGCATGGTTATCGTTTTGTGCATAATGATCAGTGACACCAGAAGTACGACAGTGTACATCTGCGCCACCTAAATCTTCAGCACTCACAACTTCTCCCGTTGCGGCTTTTACCAGTGGCGGACCTGCTAAAAATATAGTGCCTTGCTCTTTAACAATAATAGATTCGTCTGCCATTGCGGGAACATATGCACCGCCCGCAGTACAAGAGCCCATAACTACAGCAACCTGAGGTATATTGTTTGCAGACATATTTGCTTGATTAAAGAAAATACGACCGAAATGTTCTTTATCAGGGAAAACATCATCTTGGTTAGGTAAATTCGCGCCACCAGAGTCAACTAAGTAGATGCAAGGTAAGTTGTTTTCTTGGGCAATAGCTTGTGCTCTAAGGTGCTTTTTAACCGTAAGTGGATAATAAGTACCACCTTTTACCGTAGCATCATTAGCAACAATGACACATTCTTGTCCTGATACACGGCCTATGCCTGTAATAATACCTGCACTAGGGACATTGTCTTCGTAAACTTTATAGGCTGCTAATTGAGATAACTCTAAAAAGGCAGAGCCATCATCGAGCAGGGCATTTACTCGATCTCGAGGTAATAATTTACCACGACTAAGGTGGCGCTCTCTTGAGCGTTCGCCGCCACCTAATTTTATCTCAGCAAGCTTGGTGCGTAAGTCATCAACTTGTGTTTGCATGTGAGCTGCATTGTCAGTGAACTCCTGACTTCGGGTATTAATCTTTGAAATGATTTTAGCCACGGGAAAACCTTTTTATTTTGTTGGCCGCATGTTTCTAGGCAAGGATACCGTGACAAGTAACAAAACGGCCGACAAAGATGAAAAATAATTACTTTGATTCGTTGAACAATTCACGACCAATTAACATGCGACGTATTTCAGATGTTCCAGCGCCAATTTCATATAGTTTGGCATCTCGCAATAAACGGCCAGCAGGGAACTCGTTGATATAACCATTTCCGCCTAATAACTGAATGGTATCAAGTGCCATTTTAGTCGCTAATTCGGCTGCATATAGAATTACCGCGGCAGAATCTTTACGGGTTGTTTCGCCTCGGTCACATGCTGCAGCTACCATATAAGCATAAGATTTCGCAGCATTCATTTGAGTATACATGTCAGCAACTTTACCTTGGACAAGTTGAAATTCTCCAATTGATTGTCCAAATTGTTTTCTGTCATGAACATAAGGAATAACTAAATCCATACAAGCATCCATAATGCCTAAAGAGCCACCTGATAAAACCACACGTTCATAATCTAGGCCTGACATCAAAACGCGAACACCTTTACCTTCTTGACCTAAAATATTCTCTGCAGGTACTTCACAATCTTGGAAAACAAGTTCGCAAGTATTTGAGCCACGCATGCCAAGCTTGTCTAGCTTCTGGTGTCTAGAAAAACCTGGATAATCTCTTTCAACGATAAATGCAGTGATACCTTTTGAACCTGCACTGGTATCAGTTTTTGCATAAATAACGTAAACATCAGCATCAGGGCCATTTGTGATCCACATCTTGTTGCCGTTAAGGATATATTTATCACCTTTTTTATCGGCCCTTAGTTTCATACTAACCACGTCTGAGCCAGCATTGGGCTCACTCATCGCTAGCGCACCAATATGTTCACCAGTACAGAGTTTCGGTAAATATTTTAATTTTTGCTCATGAGAGCCATTTTTACGTAATTGGTTTAAACATAAATTAGACATTGCGCCATAACTTAGACCAACGGATGCAGAAGCACGACTGATTTCTTGCATAGTAACTATATGTTCAAGATAGCCTAAGCCAGAGCCACCATATTCTTCTTCAACTGTCATACCTAGTAAGCCCATGTCGCCAAATTTGCGCCATAAGTCACTAGGGAACTCATTATCAATATCAATTTGTTCGGCGCGTGGGGCAATTTCATCACGAGCAAAGGCGTTAACTTGATCGCGAATCATATCGACGGTTTCGCCTAAGTTGAAATTGAGTGAGCTAAATGCAGAAATCATGTTTTTTCCTTTTATTTTAAGCGGTAACAGTTGTTTTGTTAATTGGTTAACGTTGTCAAAATGTTCTGACAATTACCTTCTAAATCATTGAGTTCGATCAAAACGGCGTTGATATCATCAAGCTGCTGCTTTAAATCATTTTTCTTTTGTGCAATCAGTTCCATCATGCTTGATAGTTGCTTGGCACTTGATTTGTCAGCATCATAAAGTTCAAATAATCGGCCAGTTTCAGCCAATGAGAAGCCTAAACGTTTACCGCGCAAAATCAGTTTCAATCTCACTTTATCTCTTTGATTGTAGATGCGAGTTTGGCCTTTACGTGTTGGAGCAAGTAGGCCTTGATCTTCATAAAACCGAATACTTCGAGTAGTAATATCAAACTCTTTTGATAAATTCCCAATTGAGTAATTCGCCTGATTTGCTTTTTTTATTGTGCTCATGTTGCGTTAATTTGCTCAGATATAAGTGTTATTATTGTATCAACTTTACAGGAAGTTTACGTAAACGTAAAGTTTGATTTCAGCTGTCATTTTTAAGCGTGTCTGCAAGAAGCATAGTTGTAATTTTAATAACAGCGCAGATTTTCAAATAATTCCTATAATTTATATTTATGCAGACTGTAACTAACTCCTTACGAATTAGAAAAGACTGCAAATGGTTAGTACCAAAGTTTACGTTGGCGTAAACGTCATATTGAGTTAGGCTATTTAGTTATCAAAATATAAATCACTTCTTTTTTGGAGAACCTTATGTCAACCCGTGATCCTATTGTAATTGTTTCAGCTATAAGAACCCCAATGGGCGGCTTTAGCGGATGTTTAGAAAATGTTGCCGCTACAGAACTTGGTGCTAGTGCAATTAAAGCTGCGGTAGCACAAGCAAATGTAGCTAATGATCAAATTGATGAAGTGATTATGGGCTGTGTTCTTCCTGCTGGCTTAAAACAAGCACCCGCGAGGCAAGCGGCTATTTCTGCAGAATTATCTTTATCAACCGTGTGCACCACTATAAATAAAGTATGTGGCTCTGGAATGAAAGCAGCAATGCAGGCTCACGATGCTTTACTTGCCGGTTCTATTGAAGTTGCTGTTGCTGGTGGTATGGAAAGCATGAGTAATGCTCCTTATATATTACCTAAAGCGAGAAGTGGTATGCGCATGGGGCATGGACAAGTAATAGATCACATGATGCTTGATGGCTTAGAAAATGCCTACGATGGTATATCTATGGGGTGTTTTGCACAAGAAACAGCAGACGAGACTGGCTTTAGTCGTGAAGATATGGACGAATTTGCTATTCGTTCTTTATCTCGTGCTAATGCAGCTATTGATTCAGGTGCTTTTAAAAATGAAATAACGCCAGTAACTGTTGTTAATCGACGTAAAGAAACGGTTGTCGATACAGACGAACAACCCGGTAATGCTCGTCCAGATAAAATTCCTTCATTGCGCGCTGCTTTTAAAAAAGACGGAACTATAACCGCTGCAAACTCCAGTTCAATTTCAGATGGCGCTGCGGCGCTAGTAATGATGAAACTTTCAACTGCTCAGGCACGTGGTTTAACCCCTTTATGTAAGGTGGTTGCCCATGCTACGCATGCACAAAAGCCAAGTGAATTTACCGTTGCCCCTGTTGGCGCAATGAATAAGTTATTAGATAAGGCGGGTTGGACAACCGCGGATGTTGATTTGTTTGAAATCAATGAAGCTTTTGCCATGGTTACTATGTTAGCTGTTAAAAATATGAATCTAGATATTGATAAAGTAAATATTCACGGTGGAGCATGTGCTTTAGGGCATCCTCTAGGTGCTAGTGGTGCTCGTATCATGGTGACACTTATTCATGCCTTGAAAAACAAAGGGCTATCAAAAGGCGTCGCCTCATTATGTATTGGTGGCGGTGAAGCTACCGCTATCGCTTTAGAAATGTTGTAGGAATATAAAATGAATTTTAATTTAACTGAAGATCAACAGATGTTTGCTGACACGGCCAGACAGTTTAGTGATAGTGAGCTATTACCGAATAGCGCTAAATGGGATCAAGAGCATATCTTTCCAAAAGAGGTGATCGCCAAAGCGGGAGAGTTAGGTTTTTGTGCTTTGTATTCACCAGAAGATGCTGGTGGTTTAAATTTGAGCCGTTTAGATTCATCAATTATTTTTGAGCAGTTAGCAATGGGCTGTACAGCTACTACTGCTATGATGACCATTCACAATATGGCTACATGGATGTTAGCAACATGGGGTAAAGAATCAGTTAAAGAGGCTTGGTGTCCTTCGTTAGTGACAGGGGAAAAACTCGCTTCTTATTGTTTAACTGAGCCTGGCTCAGGATCTGATGCCGCTTCTTTACGTACATCAGCTAAAAAAGACAATGATCATTATATCGTTAATGGTTCAAAAGTATTCATTTCAGGTGCTGGCTCTACCGATATGTTGGTGGTAATGGTGCGCACAGGAGAAGAGGGCGCGAAGGGGATTTCAGCCTTAGCTATTCCAGCAGACCTAGACGGCATTATTTATGGTAAAGCAGAAGAGAAATTAGGTTGGAATGCACAGCCAACAAGGCAGATCACCTTTGATAATGTCAAAGTACCGGTAGAAAACTTGTTAGGCAATGAAGGTGAGGGCTTTGCCATGGCCATGAAAGGCCTAGATGGCGGACGTATTAATATCGCTACTTGTTCTATAGGAACAGCTCAACAAGCGTTAAATACAGCAATGGAATATATGCAAGAGCGAGAGCAGTTTGGTAAACCTATCGCTGCATTTCAAGGCTTGCAATTTAAATTGGCCGATATGGCAACTGAGTTAGTCGCGGCACGTCAGTTGGTGCGTTTAGCCGCTTTTAAACTAGATCAAAATGATCCTGAGAAAACAGCTTATTGTGCTATGGCAAAACGCTTTGCGACAGATATTGGTTTTCAAGTGTGTGATGCGGCTCTACAAATTCATGGTGGCTATGGTTATATCAAGGAATATCCATTAGAACGTCATTTTAGGGATGTAAGAGTGCACCAAATTCTAGAAGGCACTAATGAAATAATGCGAGTAATTATTGCCCGCCGTTTATTAACTGAAGGTGCAGGACAGCTTTTATAAAACACTTGTTGTAAAAGTTAAGTTTAAACAAATATTGAGAATTAACAAAATGTCAGATTATTCATCAGAGTTTTTAATCGTAGAAGTCATAGACCATACTGCTGTGGTTACCTTTAATAACCCTCCAGCACATACATGGACTCAGCAAAGCCTTGGTGATTTACGTGACTTAGTATTATCACTTAATGAAGACAATAACATATATGCACTTATGCTAACGGGTGGTGGGGATAAGTTCTTCTCTGCAGGTGCAGATTTAAATGTATTTGCTGATGGAAATAAGCAAGTAGCCAAAGACATGAGTGACATTTTTGGTCAAGCCTTTGAAACACTATCAAGTTTTAGAGGTGTTTCAATTGCTGCTATTAATGGCTATGCAATGGGGGGCGGTTTAGAAGTCGCGTTGGCTTGTGATATTCGTATCGCAGAAAGCCATGCTGTCATGGCACTACCTGAAGCAACCGTTGGCTTGTTGCCTTGTGCTGGCGGCACACAGAATTTAGCTTTACTTGTAGGCGAGGGATGGACTAAACGTATGATTTTGTGTGGTGAACGAATAGATTCTGCACGAGCTTTAAATATTGGTTTAATTGAAGAAGTTACGGCTAAAGGTGAAGTCAAAGGTGCTGCTTTAGCATTAGCAGCTAAAGTTGCTAAGCAAAGCCCTGTCGCTGTTGCAGCTTGTAAAACGCTCATTCAGAAAAACAGAGATATGCCTGTAGCACAAGCTTTGCCTCAAGAACGCCAAGCATTTGTCGACTTATTTGATTCATTAGATCAAAAAGAGGGTGTGCAAGCTTTCTTAGAAAAGCGTAAGCCAGTTTGGTTAAATAAATAGCAATAGAATAGATAGGACTTCCATATGACTCAAGTAGTTATTTTTCAGGAGCTTAATTGTGATAACGGCAAGAAAATAGCTGTCGCTACATTGAATTCACCTCGCTCTTTAAATGCGTTAAGCGCAGAAATGATCGATTTACTTTATCCTCAACTGCAAAAGTGGCAATCTCAAGCCGATATTGTTGCTGTCCTGCTCCAAGGGGAAGGAGAAAAGGCTTTTTGCGCCGGCGGTGATATTGTTCATATGTATAATGAAATGAAAACTCATCAAGGTGAGTTTTCTCCCGGTATTGAAGAGTACTTCACTAAAGAATATCAACTCGATTACCTTATTCATTCTTACAGTAAACCTTTTATTGTCTGGGGCAATGGGATTGTGATGGGAGGCGGTTTAGGCATGATGGTTGGTGGTAGTCATCGTGTTGTAACTGAAAACTCTCGAATTGCTATGCCTGAAATAAGTATTGGTTTATACCCTGATGTTGGCGGTAGTTATTTCTTAAATCGTATGCCTGACAATTGTGGTTTATTTTTAGGACTCACTGGTGCTTCGATAAATGCAAGTGACGCTAAGTATTGTGGATTAGCCGATTATTTCGTTGAAAACAATCATAAAGAAACACTTGTCGATCAACTTAAGTTAATTGATTGGCAGATGTCGAATGAAATTAATCACGAGCTCTTGTCTAAACTATTAATGAATTTTGAACAAGACTCTATTAGCTGTGCGCCACAAACCAAATTAATAGCACATAAAAACTTAATTGAGCAAATAACGAGTGCGAACAATCTTAACGATATAGTGGCTGATATTTTATCTGCACAATGTGAGGATAAATGGTTTACTCGTGCGCAAAAGTCACTGAAGCATGGTAGTGCGCTAAGTGCTTCATTAGCTTATCAACAATTACAACAGGGTGCGTCATTGTCTTTAGCCGATTGCTTTCGTATGGAATTAAACCTTTCGGTTAAATCAGGCCAATTTGGTGAATTTGTTGAAGGAGTAAGGGCATTGTTAATTGATAAAGATAATAGCCCCAAATGGCGCTTTGATTCAATTTCAGCAGTAAATAAAAAAGTAATAGATTGGTTTTTTGAGTCGAAGTGGTCGCAAGAACAACATCCTTTAGTGGCGCTAGGTAAAAAATAAATTAATTAAGGAAAGAAAATGGCAAATATCGCATTTATTGGTTTAGGAAATATGGGTGGTCCAATGGCCATCAACTTAGTAAAATCAGGGCATGAAGTATGCGTTTTTGATTTGTCAGAAGCTGCTGTGGCACAGGTGACAGAGCATGGCGCAAATACAAAAGATAATGCACAGGATTGTGTTAAAGGCGCGCAGTTTATCGTATCAATGTTACCAGCAGGTAAGCATGTTGAAAGTGTATATTTAACTGCAGAAACAGGTTTGATAAACCATATCGAGCAAGGAAGTGTCGTAATCGATTCTTCAACGATAGATGCGGCGACCTCACAAAAAGTTGCTAAAGCGTTAGCTGAGCAGAAAATAGGGTTTGTTGATGCTCCCGTGTCTGGCGGTGTAGGTGGCGCAATTGCGGGTACCTTAAGCTTTATGGTGGGCGGTAGTAAAATCGAGTTTGAGCAGGTCGAACCTATATTGAATACCATGGGAAAAAATATTTTCCATGCCGGCGAACATGGCGCGGGCCAAATAGCTAAAGTTTGTAATAACATGTTGCTGTCAGTATTGATGGTTGGTACAAGTGAAGCCTTGCAGTTAGGCTTAGCTAATGGCTTAGATCCTAAGGTATTGTCTAATATTATGAGTAAAAGCTCAGGAAGCAATTGGACGCTAGATGTTTATAATCCATGCCCTGATGTGATGGATAACGTGCCATCGTCAAATAGCTATCAAGGGGGCTTTATGGTCGACCTTATGGCTAAAGACCTAGGCTTAGCGATGGATACTGCTGTTAGTAGTCAATCATCCACACCAATGGGAGCATTAGCGCGTAGTTTATACGCAATGCACGCAGGCTCAGGCAATGGCAATAAAGACTTTTCCAGTATTTTTAACCTTTTTAATAAATAACAGTATTGAGTAACGCATGAATTTAGATAATAAAACCATCGTCATAACCGGTGGAGGTCAAGGTCTTGGCCGCACTATGGCAATAAGCTTTGCTCAAAGTGGTGCCAATATTGCTTTAATAGACCTGAATGAAGAAATGCTACAAGAGACAACAAAACTTGTTGAGCAAAACGGTGTTTCAGCAAAGTATTACCTTGCTAATGTCAGTGATGAGCAACAAGTTGAAAATACTTTTAAGCAAATCAACGATGACTTTAAGGGGATTGATGGCTTAGTAAATAATGCCGGTATATTACGAGATGGTATGTTTGTTAAAGCTAAAGATGGTGTTGTGGTTAAAAAAATGTCATTAGCACAATTTCAATCAGTTATTGATGTTAACTTAACGGGCGTATTTTTATGTGGCCGAGAAGCAGCAGTCCATATGATTGAATCAGGTAATAAAGGTGTTATCGTCAATATGTCCTCAATTGCCCGTGGTGGAAATATGGGGCAAACAAATTATTCAGCTGCTAAAGCGGGTGTCGTTGCAATGACTACAACTTGGGCAAGAGAGTTGGGTCGTCATGGAATACGTGTTGGCGCAATTGCGCCGGGTGTGATCCGTACCGCTATGACAGATGCAATGAAGCCTGAAATGAGAGACAGGCTGGAAAGTATGAAACCTGTTGGGCGTTTAGGTGAAGCAGAAGAAATTGCTCATACTGCTAAGTATATTTTTGAAAATGAATTTTTTACAGGGCGAGTTGTAGAAATTGATGGCGGTTTATCAATGTAATAATAGCTAACTAAAAAGGCATGATTTAGTTTTTTTTGATTGTTTTTTATTTAAATTGTGCAAGCTTTGAACACTTGAACTACTATTGACAAATAAAATGAAAAAACATGACTTTTTAGCTTGACCCCAAAGAAGAAGTCTATACAATGCGCATCCAGTTCCAAGGGGTTCAGGCAAATAGCTTAACCAAGTGGACGTTTTGATAAGTTATCTCTTCGGTTATAAACCAAAAAGCTTAACTTAACGTTTTAAAATGTAGATTTCAGATTGTTTAAAATAATTTGAAATTAAACAAATAAAATGTTGACATCAAAACTGAGAGGCGTAGAATGCGCATCTCGCTTCAGGCAAGGCCTGTAGCAATGAAGCAAAACGAATGAGATTTTGTTTCAGTTAACTCACTGAGTTAACGTTCTTTAACAATTAGTTATCATGCAATTT
>MAAC01013221.1_pt1 | contig 15740 bp, 9 predicted proteins | sample 1115981 | NCBI WGS metagenome assembly MAAC01 (sample SAMN04961126, study PRJNA320927) | seawater metagenome | isolation source: sample BD02T64 sea water enriched with oil for 64 days | place: USA:Gulf of Mexico | collected 2013-07-27 | reverse complement strand
ACGTGTCAGAAAATTGCTTGGTGATCGCGGCGGTCAGCGTGGTTTTACCGTGGTCAACATGGCCGATGGTGCCAATGTTGCAATGCGGTTTGTTACGCTCAAACTTTTCCTTAGCCATGGTGGCCTCCTTAAATCCTGAGAAGGAGGCAGACGATGACCGCCCGCCTCCAATTTTCGATTAGGCGAATTTCGCCTGAATTTCTTCGCTGATGTTCTGTGGCACCGGATCGTAGTGGTCAAACTGCATAGAGAAGTTTGCACGGCCCGAAGACATAGAGCGCAGGTTGTTGATGTAGCCAAACATGTTCGCCAGCGGCACAAAGGAGTCGATCGCAATGGCATTGCCACGTGAATCCTGACCCTGAACCTGCCCGCGACGCGATGTCAGATCGCCGATCACACCACCGGTATATTCATCCGGAGTGATCACTTCGACTTTCATGATCGGCTCAAGCATCTTCGCACCCGCAAGGCGCATACCTTCACGCATGCACATACGTGCCGCGATTTCAAAGGCGAGGATGCTGGAGTCAACATCGTGGTATTTACCCTCGAGCAGAACAACTTTGAAGTCGATCACGGGGAAGCCGGCCAGAGGCCCGCTGTCCATCACCGACAAGATGCCCTTTTCAACGCCCGGAATATATTCCTTCGGCACCGAACCACCAACAACGCGGCTTTCAAACGAATAACCTTCGCCTGGCTCAGTTGGGATGATGATCATCTTGACTTCAGCGTACTGACCCGAACCACCCGACTGTTTCTTGTGGGTGTAGGTGTGGGTGACTTCGTGGCTGACGGTCTCACGATAGGCCACTTGTGGCGCACCGATATTGGCTTCAACTTTGAATTCACGCTTCAGACGGTCCACAAGGATGTCGAGGTGAAGTTCGCCCATGCCCTTCATGATGGTCTGACCAGATTCCTGGTCGGTCACAACATGGAAGGACGGATCCTCAGCGGCCAGACGTGCAAGCCCTGTGGACATGCGTTCCTGGTCACCCTTGGTTTTGGGCTCAACAGCAATCTCGATCACAGGCGCCGGGAACGTCATTGTTTCCAGAATCACAGGATCCTGTAGCGAACACAGCGTATCACCGGTGGTGGTCTCTTTCAGACCGGCCAGCGCGATAATATCACCTGCAAAGGCTTCTGTGATCTCTTCCCGGTCGTTCGAGTGCATCATCATCATCCGGCCAACGCGCTCTTTGCGGCCTTTGGTCGAGTTGATGATTCCGTCGCCCTTGTTCAGCACACCGGAGTAGATGCGTGTAAAGGTCAACGTGCCGACGAACGGGTCGTTCATGATTTTAAACGCCAGCGCAGAGAAAGGCATGTCATCATCCGCACGGCGGGCAATGTCACGGGTCTCTGTATCGTCACCGGGTTTAAAGCCCATGTAATCAACCACGTCCTCAGGACCTGGCAGATAATCGATCACCGCGTTCAACAGAGGCTGAACACCTTTGTTTTTGAACGCCGAACCACAGAGCACAGGAATGAAAGCGATCGCAAGCGTACCCTTACGGATCAACTCACGAAGCGTATCCTCGTCAGGCTCATTGCCTTCCAGATAGGCTTCCATCGCATCATCGTCCATGTCGACGGCGATTTCGATCAGGTTGGCGCGCCATTCTTCGGCCTGCTCAAGCAAGCTTTCACGAATTGGACGTTTTTCCCAGCTTGCGCCGAGATCTTCGCCAGCCCAGACCCATTCTTCCATGGTGACCAGGTCAATCATGCCCTCAAGCTCGGTTTCAGCCCCGATCGGGATCTGAATAGGAGCAGGGGTTGCACCGGTGCGGTCTTTGATCATCTTCACACAGTTGAAGAAGTCAGCGCCGGTTTTGTCCATTTTGTTGACAAAAACAATCCGCGGAACCTTGTACCGGTCGGCCTGACGCCAAACGGTTTCGGTCTGCGGCTCAACACCAGCGTTGGCGTCGAGCAGCGCAACAGCACCATCAAGAACCGCCAGCGAACGTTCAACTTCAATAGTGAAGTCCACGTGACCGGGAGTGTCGATGATGTTCATGCGGAACTTTTCAGTCCCTTCGTCTTCACCGGATTCGTTGCGCGCCCAGAAAGTGGTCGTCGCAGCCGAAGTGATGGTGATGCCGCGTTCTTGTTCTTGCTCCATCCAGTCCATGGTGGCCGCACCATCGTGCACCTCACCAATGTTGTGGGATTTGCCAGTGTAGAACAGGATGCGCTCGGTACAGGTGGTTTTACCTGCATCGATATGCGCCATGATACCAAAGTTACGGTATCGGTCGAGTGGATATTCGCGTGCCATGGCTATAGTCCTTGGACGAAATTCAGATTACCAGCGATAATGGCTGAACGCTTTGTTAGCGTCGGCCATTTTATGCGTGTCTTCGCGTTTTTTCACCGCGGTACCACGACCGTTTACTGCATCAAGCAGCTCACCGGCCAGGCGTTCTTCCATGGTGTTTTCGTTGCGCTTGCGCGCCGCGATGATCAGCCAGCGGATCGCCAGGGCTTCACGACGCTCAGGACGCACTTCAACCGGCACCTGGTAGGTTGCACCACCAACGCGGCGCGAACGAACCTCAACCGAAGGCTTCACATTCTCGAGTGCTTCGTGGAACACTTCGACAGGAGCTTTCTTCAGCTTGCTTTCAACACGTTCAAACGCGTTGTAAACAATGCGCTCGGCGGCAGATTTTTTGCCGTCGACCATCAGGTTGTTCATAAATTTTGTGAGTACACGATCGCCATATTTGGCGTCGGGCAGGACTTCGCGCTTCTCAGCGGCGTGACGACGGGACATACCAGTCTCTCCTTACTTCGGACGCTTGGCGCCGTATTTCGAACGACGTTGTTTACGGTCTTTGACACCCTGGGTATCCAGGACACCACGCAGAATGTGGTAGCGCACACCCGGAAGATCTTTTACCCGGCCGCCACGGATCAGAACCACGGAGTGTTCCTGAAGGTTGTGGCTTTCACCCGGAATATAGCTGATGACCTCAAAACCATTTGTCAGGCGCACTTTGGCAACCTTCCGCATAGCAGAGTTCGGCTTTTTCGGAGTGGTGGTGTAAACGCGCGTACAAACGCCACGTTTCTGCGGGCAGGACTCGAGGTGCATTGACTTCGAGCGCTTGACTTTAGGCTGGCGCGGCTTGCGAATCAGCTGTTGGATCGTTGGCATTCCGGTTCCCCGTTTTGCAACATGAAAAAAATAATCGATACGGACACATACGCAGGCTGCATAACACAAAAACCGCAGACGCTCCCGTTTTCGCGGGACCGCGCGGTGGAATTCCAGAGGATCGGGACGGCTGCGCCCGGATCATGACCACTTTTGTTATTGTTTTGCAGACAACAGATGGAGTCCCATCCATGGTCCGAGTGACGGTCGTATATGGAGAGTCGTGCTGGTTGTCAACAGGAGCAGCCGGGTGCACCGCCGTGGCACAAGCCGGGCTGCCAAACGGCCCTTTGCCGCCCCCGGGGCTGGTGCGGACACGGGTCTTCGCCAGGCAGGATCCGGCAGCATCCGGCCCGCGCTCAATCTGCACGCGATCCGCGTTCAGGTTGCGGCGCGTTCCCGCTGTCGTCTCTCATTCCGGGCGAGCCGCGCTTCCCGCAGCAGGGTAAACACCCCTGCCCCGGCAACGATCGCACTACCGCTCAGCATCCACAGATCCGGCCAGTCCCCGAATACCGCCCAGCCCAGGATCAGCGCCCAGAGGATCGACGTATACCGGAACGGCGCCACCGCGCCGATATCCCCGACGCGCATCACCTGGATCGACAGGACAAAGGCCACGTTCAGCATCACCGCTGAGCTGACCAGCTGAATTGCCATCAGAACTGAGACCGCCTGCCAGTCCACCGCGATGGACAGAGCCCCGGTCGCCACGGTCACACAACCGGTTGCCGACAAGGCCATCAGGCTGCTGGGGATACCGTGCGGCATACGAAAGGTCACCAGATCCCGCAGCGTCAGCGCCGCGACGGCGGCCAGCGCACTCAGCGCATAAGCATCAATGCCCCGGGCGTCGGGCCGGACAATAAGCAGCACCCCGACAAAGCCAATGCCAATGGCGCAAAACCGGCGCCAGCCCAGCGGTTGCCGCAGAAACAGCGCCCCGCCAAGCGCGATCGTCAACGGCAGCACCTGCATAATCGCAGTTGCATTGGCAATCGGCATATTGAACAGCGCTGTCAGGAAAAACAGCGACGCCGCCACTTCAGAGACGTTGCGCAGCCAGAGCAAAGCCCGGTCCCGGCGCGCCATCCGGAAACGCAACGCCCCCGAACGCCAGGCCACCAGGCCCAGCAGCAGAACCATCAAAATGCCGCGCAGAAACATCAGCTGGAACAGCGGCGCTTCATCAGAAGCCGCCTTCATAAACGAGTCGTTGATCGTATAGGCCGCTGCCGCGCCCGACATTAAGATCGCGCCGCGCGCATTGTCTGAAAATACTGCCATCAGGTCCTCCGGAGATTTCGGTACCACCGTTAGAATCCCGGATCCAGAACTTTAAACACCGGCATAAAAAAGCCCTGCCGGATCTCTCCGGCAGGGCTTGGTTTTAACAGGCGACGGGGTCTTATTCGTCGCGGCTTTCCGGGGTCTCAACCAGGGTGCTGCCAAACACTTCGTCCGCCAGCGTATCCGCAGCAGGTGCGGGTGCAGGAGCGGCGAGTGCCACAGCGGCCTCGGCCTCGGCGCGCGAAGCTTCCAGAACGACCGCATCGCGATCGGCCGCAATCTTGCGCACTTTCATCGTGGCGCCACCGGTACCCGCTGGGATCAGACGGCCAACGATAACGTTTTCCTTCAGACCGATCAGCTTGTCGCGTTTGCCCTGAACCGAAGCCTCGGTCAGAACGCGGGTGGTTTCCTGGAAGGACGCGGCAGAGATAAACGACCGGGTCTGCAGCGAAGCCTTGGTGATCCCAAGCAGGATCGGCTCGCCTTTGGCCGGACGACGACCATCTCTGAGCGCCTTCTCGTTGACTGCAGTCAGTTCGGCCTTGTCAACATGCTCGCCCTTCAGAAGCGTGGTTTCGCCGGAGTCAGAGATCTCCAGTTTCTGCAGCATCTGACGCACGATCACTTCGATATGCTTATCGTTGATCTTCACGCCCTGCAGACGATAGACGTCCTGAACTTCCGCGATCATGTACACCGCCAGCGCTTCGACACCCAGAATACCAAGGATGTCATGCGGCGCCGGGTTGCCGTCCATGATGTAATCACCCTTCTGGATGAAATCACCTTCGGCAACCGGGATGTGTTTGCCCTTGGGCACCATGTATTCCACGGTCTCCAGGTTTTCATCCGCGGGTTCAATCGAGATACGACGCTTGTTCTTATAGTCGCGGCCGTACCGGATATACCCGTCGAGCTCTGCAATGATCGCGTGGTCTTTGGGGCGACGTGCCTCAAAGAGTTCCGCAACCCGTGGCAGACCACCGGTAATATCCTTGGTTTTGGCGCCTTCACGCGGAATACGTGCAATCACGTCCCCGGCTTTAACGTCAGACCCTTCTTCGATCGACATAACCGCATCAACAGACATCGGATAGATCACCGGGTTGCCTGCGTCATTGCGCACGGGTTCGCCATCTTCGCCAACGATAAAGATCTCAGGCTTCAGCTCGTTGCCTTTTGGTGCCGAACGCCAGTCGATCACGATCTTCTGTGTCATCCCGGTCGCGTCATCGGTCTCATCGCGCACAGAGATGCCCGAGATCAGATCGACAAACTTGGCTTTACCGGCTTTCTCAGCGATCATCGGCAGCGTGTAGGGATCCCATTCAAACAGCTTGTCACCCCGGGAGATCATCGCCCCTTCGGTTACATGCAGCATGGTCCCGTAACCCAGTTTGAACGACGCGCGTTCCTGGTCCTGCTCATCCACAATCGCCAGCTGCATGTTGCGGCCCATGACGATGGTCTCGCCCTGCACGTTCACCAGCACGTTGGCGTTGCGGAATTCGACCTTACCGTCCTGACCCGCTTCCTGGAAGGACTGCTGGCCACCCTGCGCAACGCCACCGATGTGGAATGTCCGCATGGTCAGCTGCGTGCCAGGCTCACCGATCGACTGCGCGGCGATGATGCCGACAGCTTCACCCTGGTTGACCCGGGTACCGCGCGCAAGGTCACGACCATAACATGCGGCACAGACGCCTTCTTCTGCTTCACAGGTCAGCGGGCTACGGATGCGCATCGTGGCAACACCAGCTTCTTCGATCCTGTCCGCCATGCGCTCATCAATCAGCTCATTGCGGGCGACCAGAAGCTCTTCGGTGCCAGGTTTGAACAGATCTTCAGCCGCAACACGACCCAGGATACGTTCCCCGAGTGTCGCTACGATTTCACCATCGTTGACCGCAGCTTCAGCCGTGATCGCGATATCCGTGCCACAATCGTGCTGACGCACGATACAGTCCTGTGCCACATCCACCAGACGACGGGTCAGATACCCAGAGTTCGCTGTCTTAAGCGCGGTATCGGACAGACCCTTACGGGCACCGTGTGTCGAGTTGAAGTACTCGAGCACCGACAGGCCTTCTTTAAAGTTCGAGATAATCGGCGTTTCGATAATCTCACCAGAAGGTTTCGCCATCAGACCGCGCATACCGCCCAGCTGTTTCATCTGCGTCACAGAACCACGGGCACCGGAGTGCGCCATCATATAGACCGAGTTCGGTTCCGCTTCAGAGCCGTCTGCGTCATGGTGGACCGCCGAAATGGCGCCCATCATCGCGTCAGTGACCTTGTCGTTACACTTGGACCAGGCATCAACAACTTTGTTGTACTTCTCGCCCTGAGTGATCAGACCGTCCATGTACTGCTGCTCAAAGTCTTTCACCAGAGCACGGGTCTCTTCGACCAGCGGCCATTTGGAGTCCGGGATAACCATGTCATCCTTGCCAAACGAGATACCGGCTTTGAACGATTCTCTGAAACCAAGCGTCATGATCTGGTCACAGAAGATCACAGATTCTTTCTGACCACAGTAGCGGTAGACCGTATCGATGACCTGCTGCACTTCTTTCTTACGCAGAAGACGGTTGACCAGCGAGAACGGCGCTTTGGCGTTCAGCGGCAGAAGCGCGCCCAGGCGCATACGGCCAGGCGTGGTCTCCATACGCACGTAAACTTCATTACCCTCGTCGTCGATCTGCTTGACCCGCGCCTGAATTCTGGCGTGCAGATGCACTTCGCCTGCGTTCAGCGCATGTTCCATCTCTTCCATGGAACTGAAGACCATGCCTTCGCCCTTCATGCCGGCACGGTCCATGGTGATGTAATACAGACCAAGGATCATATCCTGCGAAGGAACGATGATCGGCGCGCCGTTGGCGGGCGACAACACGTTGTTTGTCGACATCATCAGCACGCGGGCTTCCAGCTGGGCTTCCAGCGACAGCGGCACGTGAACCGCCATCTGGTCACCGTCAAAGTCAGCGTTGAACGCCGAACAGACCAGCGGGTGCAGCTGAATGGCTTTGCCTTCGATCAGAACAGGTTCAAAGGCCTGAATGCCAAGACGGTGCAGCGTTGGTGCCCGGTTAAGCATGACCGGATGTTCCCGGATCACCTCATCCAGAATATCCCAGACTTCGGGACGTTCTTTTTCCACCAGCTTCTTCGCCTGTTTCACGGTGCTGGACATGCCTTTGGCTTCCAGACGCGAATAGATGAAGGGTTTGAACAGCTCCAGCGCCATTTTCTTGGGCAGACCACACTGATGCAACTTCAGTTCCGGACCGGTCACAATGACCGAACGACCGGAGAAGTCGACGCGTTTGCCCAAAAGGTTCTGCCGGAAGCGGCCCTGTTTGCCCTTCAGCATGTCAGACAGCGATTTCAGCGGACGTTTGTTGGCACCGGTGATGACGCGACCGCGACGGCCGTTGTCAAACAACGCATCCACAGATTCCTGCAACATCCGTTTTTCGTTGCGCACGATGATATCAGGCGCGCGCAGCTCAATCAGACGTTTCAGACGGTTGTTCCGGTTGATCACCCGACGATACAGATCGTTCAGATCGGAAGTCGCGAAACGACCCCCGTCCAGCGGCACCAGCGGGCGCAGCTCTGGCGGGATCACCGGCACAACGGTCAGCACCATCCACTCAGGACGGTTGCCGGACTCAAGGAAGCTCTCAACGATTTTCAGACGTTTGATGATCTTCTTGGGTTTCAGCTCGCCAGTGGCTTCTTTCAGATCTTCCCGCAGCTGTTCTGCAGTCGATTCCAGATCGATCGCCGCCAGCATGTCCCGGATGGCTTCGGCACCGATATTAGCCGAGAACGCATCTGCGCCATACTGATCTTCCGCGTCCATGAACTCTTCTTCGGTCATCATCTGACCATAGATGAGGTCCGTCAGACCGGGTTCAATCACCACATAGTTTTCGAAATACAGCACCCGCTCCAGGTCACGCAGTGTCATGTCCAGCATCAGGCCGATGCGGGATGGCAGCGATTTCAGGAACCAGATGTGCGCCACAGGAGCCGCAAGCTCGATGTGGCCCATACGCTCACGACGCACTTTCTGCAGCGTAACTTCAACACCACATTTCTCGCAGACAACGCCGCGGTACTTCATGCGTTTATATTTGCCGCAGAGACATTCGTAATCTTTGATCGGGCCAAAGATACGGGCACAGAACAGACCGTCCCGCTCCGGTTTGAATGTGCGGTAGTTGATGGTCTCAGGTTTTTTGATCTCACCGTAGGACCACGACAGGATCCGCTCCGGCGACGCCAGCGAGACTTTGATCTCGTCGAACGTCTTAGGGGCGGCCATCGGGTTGAACGGGTTGGTTGTCAGTTCCTGGTTCATATTGCGATCCTTACATCAGGGGATGGGTTGAGGGGGGCGCGAACGCCCTCACTCGTCCTCCGCATCCAGGAGTTCCATGTTGAGGCCCAGGCCGCGGACCTCTTTGACAAGCACGTTGAACGACTCAGGCACACCGGCCTCGTAGTTGTCTTCGCCCTTGACGATCGATTCATAGACTTTGGTCCGGCCAGCCACGTCATCCGATTTCACCGTCAGCATTTCCTGCAGGGTGTAAGCGGCGCCGTAAGCTTCGAGTGCCCAGACTTCCATCTCACCAAAGCGCTGACCACCGAACTGCGCTTTACCACCCAGCGGCTGCTGGGTCACAAGCGAGTAAGGTCCGGTCGAACGGGCGTGAATCTTGTCATCCACCAGGTGGTGCAGTTTCAGCAGGTATTTGACACCCACTGTGACTTTGCGCGCGAACTGTTCCCCGGTACGACCGTCAAACAGAACCGACTGACCTGAGGTGTCAAATCCAGCACGTTTCAGCGAGTCATTGACGTCTGCTTCTTTCGCACCGTCAAACACCGGCGTAGCGATCGGAACACCACCGGTGACGTTGGACGCCGCACCAATCAGTTCCCGTTCGTCCATGTCTGCAATGCCTTCTTCATAGACATTTTCGCCATAGACGATTTTCATCGCTTCGCGCACAGGTGTCAGATCGCCGGACCGGCGGTACTCACCCAGAGCCTCGTCAATCTGGATACCCAAGCCACGTGCAGCCCAGCCCATGTGGGTTTCAAGGATCTGACCAACGTTCATCCGCGATGGCACACCCAGCGGGTTCAGACAGAAGTCGACCGGAGTCCCGTCCGCAAGGAACGGCATGTCTTCCATCGGAACAACGCGGGAAATCACGCCTTTGTTGCCGTGACGACCAGCCATCTTATCACCGGGCTGAAGCTTGCGCTTCACAGCAATAAAGACTTTGACCATTTTCATCACGCCCGGAGGCAGATCATCGCCGCGACGGACTTTTTCAACTTTGTCCTCGTAGCGGTGGTCCACCAGACGGCGCTGCGCTTCGAACTGGGTGTTCAGAGCCTCAACGATCTGTGCATCGGCCTCGTCTTCCAGCGCCAGCTGCCACCACTGACCTTTGGACAGGGTGCCCAGCAGCTCATCGGTGATTTCAGACCCGGCTCTGACGCCTTTCGGACCTTTAACAGCCACTTTGCCGAAGATCATAGACTTCAGGCGCGCATAGATGTTGCGCTCCAGAATGCCAAGCTCATCGTCGCGGTCGCGGGCCAGAGTTTCGACTTCTTCCCGTTCGATCTGCAGCGCACGCTCGTCTTTTTCAACGCCGTGGCGGTTGAACACACGCACTTCAACCACGGTGCCGAAGTCACCTGGTTTAACGCGCATGGAGGTGTCACGCACATCGGAGGCTTTTTCACCAAAGATCGCACGCAGAAGTTTTTCTTCCGGTGTCATCGGGCTTTCGCCCTTTGGTGTGATCTTACCCACGAGGATATCGCCCGGCTCCACATCCGCACCGATGTAAACGATGCCGGCCTCGTCGAGGTTGCGCAGCGCTTCTTCACCGACATTCGGAATGTCACGGGTGATCTCTTCCGGCCCAAGCTTGGTATCACGGGCGGCGACTTCGAATTCTTCGATATGCACCGAAGTAAACACGTCGTCGCGCGCGATGCGCTCGGAGATCAGAATGGAGTCTTCGTAGTTGTAGCCATTCCACGGCATAAACGCGACGATCACGTTTTTACCCAGAGCCAGTTCGCCCATATCGGTGGACGGACCATCGGCAATGACTTCGCCTTTGCCAACCGTGTCGCCCACTTTCACCAGAGGTTTCTGGTTGATGCAGGTGTTCTGGTTCGAGCGCTGGAACTTGCGCAGACGATAGATATCAACGCCGGGATCGCCCGGTGCCAGATCATGCGTTGCCCGCACAACGATACGCTGGGCATCAACCTGGTCGATGATACCGGCACGTTTCGCCATAATTGCCGCGCCGGAATCCCGGGCCACAACTTCTTCGATACCAGTGCCCACCAGCGGCGCTTCTGCGCGCAGCAGCGGAACCGCCTGACGTTGCATGTTCGAGCCCATCAGAGCCCGGTTCGCATCGTCGTTTTCGAGGAACGGAATCAGCGAGGCTGCGACCGAGACCAACTGTTTTGGCGACACATCGATCAGGTCCACGTTTTCGGGCGCATTCAGCATGAATTCGCCGCTCTGACGGGTGGAAACCAGATCGTTTACAAACCGGCCTTCCTCATCAAGATTCGCGTTGGCCTGGGCCACAGTGTGGCGCATCTCTTCGGTGGCCGACATATAGTGAACTTCATCGGTGACCCGGCCCTCTTTGACAAGGCGGTACGGGGTTTCGATAAAGCCATATTTATTCACCCGGGCAAAAGTTGCCAGCGAGTTGATCAGACCAATATTCGGACCCTCGGGGGTCTCAATCGGACACATACGACCGTAGTGGGTCGGATGAACGTCACGTACTTCAAAGCCGGCACGCTCGCGGGTCAGACCGCCAGGCCCAAGCGCCGAAAGACGACGTTTGTGGGTCACTTCAGACAGCGGATTGGTTTGGTCCATAAACTGCGACAGCTGCGAAGAGCCGAAGAATTCACGCACCGCAGCCGCGGCTGGTTTGGCGTTGATCAGATCCTGCGGCATCACCGTGTCGATTTCGACCGAAGACATCCGCTCTTTGATCGCGCGCTCCATGCGCAGCAGACCAACGCGGTACTGGTTTTCCATCAGTTCGCCAACAGAACGCACCCGACGGTTCCCAAGGTGGTCAATATCGTCGATATGCCCCTTGCCGTCGCGCAGCTCAACCAGCGCCTTGATACAGCTCATGATGTCTTCATGACGCAGGGTACGCTGGGTGTCTTCGACATCAAGCGCCAGGCGCATGTTCATCTTCACCCGGCCGACCGTGGACAGGTCATAGCGTTCTTTGTCAAAGAACATGGTGTCAAACAGTGCCGAAGCGGCGTCAACGGTCGGCGGCTCACCCGGGCGCATCACGCGGTAGATGTCCATGAGCGCGCCTTCGCGGTTCATGTTCTTGTCCACCGCCATGGTGTTGCGCATGTAAGGGCCGACATTGACGTTGTCGATGTCCAGCATCGGCAGATCGGTGATGCCAGCGTCCAGCAGGTCTTTCAGAGTGCCGCCGCTGACGTTGCCCTCTTTGTCCAGCTCCCAGGTCAGCTCATCGCCGGCCTCAACGTAGATCGCACCAGTGTCCTCATTGATAATATCTTTGGCAACAAATCTGCCGACGATATTGTCAAAGGGCACCAGCAGCTCGGTGACGTTGCCTTCTTCGATCAGCTTTTTCACCGAACGCGGCGTGACTTTGTCACCAGCTTTGCAGATCACTTCGCCCGTGGCCGCATCGACCAGATCAAAGTTCGGACGGGTGCCACGCACGCGCTCAGGGAAGAACTTGGTTACCCAACCCTTGTTCTTGTCGAGCGTGTACTGGACGGTGTCGTAATAGCGGTCACAGATGCCTTCCTGGTCCAGCCCCAGCGCATAAAGCAGGGTGGTCACAGGCAGTTTGCGGCGCCGGTCAATGCGCGCAAAGACCACGTCTTTGGCGTCGAACTCAAAGTCCAGCCAGGAGCCGCGGTACGGGATGATCCGGCAGGCAAACAGCAGTTTACCGGACGAATGGGTTTTGCCTTTGTCATGGTCAAAGAACACACCGGGGGAGCGGTGCATCTGGGAAACGATCACCCGCTCGGTGCCGTTGACCACAAAAGTGCCGTTGGGTGTCATCAGAGGCATATCGCCCATGAACACATCTTGTTCTTTGATGTCTTTCACCGATTTTGCGCCGGTATCTTCATCGATATCAAATACGATCAGACGCAGTGTCACCTTCAGAGGGGCACTGTATGTCATGTCGCGCTGCTGACATTCTTCAACATCGTATTTCGGCTTTTCGAGTTCGTATTTTACGAACTCAAGAACCGCCGTTTCGTTGAAATCCTTGATCGGGAAAACCGACTGAAACACACCATTGATGCCTTTGCCCTCTTGCGGGTCGGGCTGGTCGCCGGAATTCAGAAAAAGATCGTAAGAGGATTTCTGAACCTCAATAAGATTCGGCATCTCCAGCACTTCACGGATTTTACCGTAATATTTGCGGAGCCGTTTCTGGCCTAGGAAGGTCGAAGCCATGCGCATCATCACCTTTTGTTTGTCTCAGACGCGCCAGCCGTTGGGCACCGGCAGCACGCCCTGACGAAAATCAATTCTGGTCTATTCCTGCGCTTCGTCCCACCGAAGCGCTCCCGACCGCTGAACCAACTCTTAGAAAGGATCCTTTATCAGGATGGTCCTGCCAAAATGGCAAAAGACCCTTGCTAAGACGGGTTCAGCCGGACCCGGGGAACCCCCGGATCCAGCCAATCTTTTATCCGAAACCCGAAGGTTCCGAAGTGGCTCAGACCACTTCGGCTTCGGCGCCAGCTGCAACCAGCTTGGCTTGTACGTCGTCGGCTTCTTCTTTCGAAACGCCTTCTTTGATTTTGCCACCGGCTTCAACCAGAGTTTTTGCTTCTTTCAGGCCGAGACCTGTGATCGCGCGAACTTCTTTGATCACTGCGATTTTGGAAGCGCCGGCGTTCTTCAGAACGACGTCAAACTCGGTTTTTTCAGCTTCTTCAGCCGCACCATCAGCAGGGCCAGCCATCATGACTGCGCCGCCAGCTGCGGGCTCAATGCCATACTCGTCTTTGAGGATGGTTTTCAGTTCTTGTGCTTCGAGAAGGGTCAGACCTACGATCTCTTCAGCAAGTTTTTTCAGATCAGCCATTATACTGTTTCCGTTCGTTTTGTTTGTGTTCCAACGCGCTAGGGATGTCCCTACGTCAGTCTCAATTGCTTAAGCGGCAGCTTTGTCTTCGATAGTAGACAAAATACCCGCGATGTTCGAAGCAGGAGCGCCAATCGCGCCAGCGATGTTGGAGGCAGGCGCACCAATACAACCCACGATCGAAGCAATAAGCTCGTCACGAGATGGCATTGCTGCGACGGCTTTCACACCGGCGACATCAAGAGCGGTCTCACCCATTGCGCCACCCAGGATAACAAATTTCTTGTTATCCTTGGCATAGGCATCGGCGATCTTGGCAGCAGCCACAGGATCTTCCGAATAGGTCAGAACAGTCATTCCCAAAAGATAGTCACCGATGCTTGCGCAGGGCTTCCCTTCCAGGGCGATTTTGGCGAGCTTGTTCTTGGCAACGCGGACAGACCCGCCAGCTGCGCTCATCTGAGCGCGCAGGTCCTGCATTTCAGCAACTGTGAGACCTTCGTAGCGGGCAACCACAACGACGCCAGAGCTGTCAAAGATCTGGCCGAGCTCGTCGACCATTTTCTCTTTTTGTGCTCTATCCACAGTTTCACTCCAAATTTGGAAGGCAGAATACCTTCCAGCTCATTTAGTGCCGGCCTCCCTTCTTCCGAAGAAGTGCCGGCGTCGGGTCCATTTCAGGGTCCCGAGGCCAATCTCACCCGAGGATCAAGCCCACGGCAGAATTTGTCTCGTTCCCCATCTCAGGAAGGATTTAAGCCTTTCGGAAAAGGCACCCTCCGTCTCGGACAGGACAGGGCGGTCATAACTGCGGCCGCCCCGCCATTCACCCCCATGTACACATGAAGGTGAAACTTTACCAGGTGGGAATTTCCCCACCCGGACAATTAGTTACCAATTGCGTTATCGACCGAAATCGTAACTGCAGGGCCCATTGTCGACGAGACAACGACCTTCTGGATATAAGCGCCTTTGGCACCTGTGGGGCGTGCTTTCTGAACCGCATCGATGAATGCGCGCACGTTTTCCACCAGGTTTGCATCGTCAAAAGAAGCTTTGCCGACGCCGGCGTGTACAACGCCGCCTTTTTCCGCTTTGAACTGAACTTCACCACCTTTGGCATTGGTCACAGCGGCCGTCACATCCATAGTTACCGTGCCCAGCTTGGGGTTTGGCATCAGGTTGCGCGGGCCGAGGATTTTGCCAAGACGACCAACGATGGGCATCATGTCAGGGGTTGCGATACAGCGGTCAAAATCAAGCTGACCACCCTGGATCGCTGCCATCAGATCTTCTGCACCAATGATGTCAGCGCCGGCAGCCTTAGCTTCTTCAGCTTTGGCGTCGCGGGCGAACACAGCAACACGAACGGTTTTGCCGGTGCCGTTGGGCAGCGAAACAACACCGCGGACCATCTGGTCAGCGTGGCGTGGATCAACACCCAGGTTCATTGCGATTTCAACAGTCTCGTCGAATTTGGCTTTTGCGTTGGCTTTCACCAGCGCCATTGCTTCTTCAACAGTGACGTCAGCTTTGCCGGCAAATGCTTCACGAGCCGCGGCGGTACGTTTACCTACTTTAGCCATGATTATTTAACCTCAATGCCCATGGAACGTGCGGAACCGAGGATGATCTGCATTGCAGCCTCGATGTCGTTTGCGTTCAGGTCTTTCATTTTTGCTTCAGCGATTTCTTTCACCTGCGCAGCTGTCACCGAACCGACAACTTCGCGACCAGGTGTTTTTGCACCGGATTTCAGGCCCGCAGCCTTAATCAGGAAATAGGACGCAGGGGGCGTCTTGATTTCCATGGTGAAGGACTTGTCCTGGTAATACGAGATCACGGTCGGGCAAGGGGCGCCCACTTCCAGATCCTGCGTTCTGGCGTTGAACGCTTTACAGAATTCCATGATGTTGATGCCGCGCTGACCAAGCGCCGGACCCACGGGTGGGGACGGATTCGCTTTGCCGGCGGGCACTTGCAGCTTCAATTTGCCAACGAGTTTTTTAGCCATAAGGCCTCTCCTTCTTTCAACTCCGGAACTGACGCGTCAGCCCCGGCCTTCAGTTGCGTGGTCA
>MAAC01006760.1_pt1 | contig 15740 bp, 11 predicted proteins | sample 1115981 | NCBI WGS metagenome assembly MAAC01 (sample SAMN04961126, study PRJNA320927) | seawater metagenome | isolation source: sample BD02T64 sea water enriched with oil for 64 days | place: USA:Gulf of Mexico | collected 2013-07-27 | reverse complement strand
GAAAAACGTATGCTTCAGGAATCTGTTGATTCATTACTAGATAATACTAGAAAGGCATCAGCTGTAAAAACAGATTCTAATAGAGCACTTAAATCCCTTTCAGATTCATTGAAAGGTAAGCAAGGTAGATTCCGTCAAAACTTATTAGGGAAACGTGTTGATTATTCTGCACGTTCTGTAATTGTTGTTGGACCTGAATTAAAGATGTACGAATGTGGTTTGCCAAAAGATATGGCAGCTGAATTGTACAAGCCATTTGTCGTTAGAAAATTAATGGAGCGTGGAATCGTTAAGACGGTTAAATCTGCCAAGAAAATTATCGACAGAAAGGACCCTGTAGTTTGGGATATCTTGGAAAATGTAATTAAAGGACATCCTGTATTACTTAACCGTGCTCCTACTTTGCACAGATTAGGTATCCAGGCATTCCAACCTAAATTGATCGAGGGTAAAGCGATCCAGTTACATCCACTAGCATGTACGGCCTTCAATGCCGATTTTGATGGTGACCAGATGGCTGTTCACTTACCACTTGGACCTGAGGCTATTTTAGAGGCTCAGGTACTTATGTTGGGATCACATAATATTTTGAACCCTGCGAATGGAGCTCCAATTACGGTACCTTCTCAGGATATGGTATTAGGACTTTACTATATGACTAAGTCCAAGAAGACAATGGGTGATGTTGTTGTTAAAGGAGAAGGAATCCGTTTCTACTCTCCAGAAGAAGTTCGTATTGCTTTCAATGAAGGTAAAGTTGAACTTAACGCAAACATCTCATGTCACCTAAGAGATATTAATGAAGAAGGTGAAGAATACTATTCTTTGATTGATACTACTGTTGGTAGAGTTTTATTTAATGATGTTGTTCCTCCAGAAGTTGGATACCTAGATGAGGTATTGACTAAGAAGGCACTTAGAGATATCATTGGTAGAGTTCTTAAAGTAACTGATATTCCTACTACATCTGCTTTCTTGGATGATATTAAAGGATTAGGGTACTATATGGCCTTTAAAGGTGGTCTTTCATTCTCGTTGGGTGATATTATCATTCCGCCAGAAAAGAAAGAGATGGTTGTTGATGCTAATAGTCAAGTTGACGGTATCATGGATAACTATAACCTTGGTTTGATTACAAACAATGAGCGTTATAACCAAGTAATTGATGTTTGGACTAAAACGAACTCTCAGTTGACAGAAATCGCAATGAAGCGATTGAGTTCTGATCAACAAGGATTCAACTCTGTATTTATGATGTTGGATTCTGGAGCGAGGGGATCGAAAGAGCAGATTCGTCAGCTTACAGGTATGCGTGGATTGATGGCAAAACCTCAGAAGTCTGGATCAACTGGAGGAGCGATTATCGAAAATCCGATTATCTCGAACTTTAAGGAAGGTCTATCTATTCTTGAGTACTTTATTTCAACTCACGGTGCGCGTAAAGGTCTTGCCGATACCGCTCTTAAAACGGCCGATGCGGGTTACCTAACTCGTCGTTTGGTTGATGTATCTCAAGATGTTATTGTAACAGAAGAGGATTGTGGTACACTAAGAGGATTGGTTGGTCAAGCATTGAAGAAAAACGAGGATATCGTTGAGACATTGGCTGAACGTATCGTTGGTAGAACTTCTTTACATGATGTTATCTATCCAAAAACTGGTGAAATATTAGTTGAAGCAGGAGGTGAGATCACTGAGGAAATAGCTGAATCTATTGGAAATTCTCCAATTGAAACTGTAGATATCCGTTCGGTACTTACTTGTGAGACTAAGAAAGGAATCTGTGCTAAATGTTACGGTAGAAACTTATCTACTAACAGAATGGTTCCTAAGGGAGAAGCTGTTGGTGTTGTAGCTGCACAGTCAATTGGTGAACCGGGTACACAGCTTACGCTTCGTACGTTCCACGTCGGTGGGGTTGCTTCTGGGTCTGCTCAAGAGAGTACATTCACTGCTAAATTTGAAGGTACTATTCATTTCGATGAGCTACGTACTGTAAAAGGAGAAGATGCAAATGGTAAGGCTGCTGAGATCGTAATTGGTCGTACGGCAGAGATGAAATTGGTAGATGAGAATACCGGTATTGTCATGAATACGAATAATATCCCTTATGGTGCTATCATGAAAGTGAAGTCTGGTGCTAAATTGAAGAAAGGGGATATTATCTGTGAATGGGATCCATTTAATGCAGTAATTCTTTCTGAAGTGAAAGGTACTGTTGCTTATGAAAATCTAGTTGAAGGTATTACCTGTAGAACTGAGATCGATGAGCAAACAGGATTCCAAGAAAAAGTAATTTCTGAATCTAGAGATAAGAAGAAGATTCCAACGATTAAGATTGTTGACTCTAAAGGTGAAACTTTGAAATTCTACAACCTACCAGTAGGTGCACACATTGTAGTAACTGAAGGAGAAAAAATCATCGCTGGTAAGATTCTTTCTAAAATACCAAGATCTACAGCTAAGTCTGGGGATATTACAGGGGGTCTACCAAGGGTAACTGAGTTATTCGAGGCACGTAACCCTTCTAACCCTGCTGTTGTATCAGAGATTGATGGTATCGTTAGTTATGGTAAAATCAAACGTGGTAACCGTGAGGTAATCGTTACTTCTAAAACTGGTCAAATAAAGAAATACTTAGTTTCTTTATCAAAACAGATTCTAGTTCAAGAAAACGATTTCGTTAAAGCTGGATTACCAATGTCTGATGGTGCTATTACGCCTAAAGATATTCTTGCAATTAAAGGACCAACAGCTGTACAACAGTACTTGGTTAATGAAATTCAAGAAGTATACCGTCTTCAGGGTGTAAAAATCAACGATAAGCACTTCGAGGTTGTTGTAAGACAAATGATGCGTAAGCTTCAGATTTCTGATCAAGGTGATACTAAATTCTTAGAAGGTAACTTGGTTCATAAGAACGAATTCCTAGAAGAGAATGACTGGATCTTTATGCAGAAAGTGGTATCGGATGCTGGGGAATCAACTGACTTGAAAGAAGGTCAGATTGTATCTTTAAGAAGGCTTCGTGATGAGAATTCAATGTTGAAACGTAAGGATATGACTTTGGTTCAATATAGAGACGCTCAACCAGCTACTGCTACACCGATCTTACAAGGTATTACACGTGCTTCTCTTCAAACAAGAAGTTTCATGTCTGCTGCATCCTTCCAGGAAACTACTAAGGTTCTTAATGAAGCTGCAGTTGCAGGTAAGGTGGATTATCTTGAAGGTCTTAAAGAAAATGTTATTGTTGGGCATAAAATCCCGGCAGGAACAGGTCTTAGAGATTATGAAAGTACTGTTGTATACCGTAAGGATGCAATGGATAATACATCAGAAGAGTAATTGATCTTATGAGTGACGAAAAGAAAAACAATGTAAATATTGAGCTATCTGAAGAGATAGCTCAAGGAAAATATAGTAACCTAGCGGTTATTAATCATTCTCAAAGTGAATTTGTTGTTGACTTTATCAACATCATGCCGGGAATGCCTAAGGCTCGTGTCCAGTCTAGAATTATCTTAACACCACAGCATGCGAAAAGACTGTATGCTGCTCTAGGTGAAAACTTAAGAAAATTTGAATCTTTGCACGGTTCAATTGATGAAAATCAACCGCAGGTACCATTTAATTTTGGAGGTCCTACAGGACAAGCTTAAAAATAAGTGGATTGTATTAAAAAAGCCTCGTGAATTATTTCACGAGGCTTTTTTTGTGCCTAAATATTAGTTGCAAATTAGATTTGATTTAAGACTTCAATTAGTACACTATAATACTTATCGCCATGTGGAACTAAATTATGTTTATCTACCTCAAAAAATAATTCATCTAGTTCGTCTAATTCCACCCATTTTAGGTCTTGAACCTCTTCGTTGTCTACGGCGTAATTGTCATTTGAGGTGTCTAATATAACGGTGAAGATATGATTGATTGCTCTGATCTCAATACCATCATCATCCATTTTACAATTCCGAATGCTATATTGATAATTCAGTCTGTCTTCTGGAATATCCAGAAGTATTTCTTCTGCAATTTCTCTGATTGCAGCACTTTCCTTTGTTTCTCCGGAACGGATGTGACCACCAACGGATATATCCCATAAGCCTGGATATAACGACTTGTTAGCGGCCCTTTTTTGAAGCAAGAGTTGATTGTTTTCATTCAACATCCATATATGAACCGTATGGTGCCATATACCTTGTTTTTTGATAGTTGTTTTAGTTTCAGATTTACCAGTGAGGTTACCAAATCTATCTAGAATATCTAATCGCTCTTCCATAATAATGGTATGAAAAAGGGTGAAGAATTATTCTTCACCCCTTATATCTTTACTTAATAATATCCATTTCTTCAACTAGATATCCTGCTTTCGCGTATTTGTCTATGATAAAAAGAACATAACGGATATCTACCATGATATTACGACAGCGATTAACATCATAATTGATATCACTCATAGTACCTTCCCAAGCTCTGTCAAAGTTCAGCCCAATCAATTCTCCTTTAGCATTCAAAGCAGGTGAACCAGAATTTCCTCCGGTAGTATGGTTGGAAGCTATAAAACATACTGGCATAGATCCATCTTTCGCAGCGTACTGACCATAATCTTTATTATTGTAAAGCTCTACAAGTCCTTTTGGTAAATCAAATTCATAGTCTCCAGGAATATATTTATCCATTAAACCATCCATAGTGGTGATATAATCGTAGTCAACGGCGTCTTTTGGAGACATTCCTTGCACAGTTCCATAGCTAAGTCTAAGCGTACTGTTTGCATCAGGGTAAAAACGTTTATCTTTGAATACTTCCATTTGAGCCTTCATGTACAATTTCATCAATTGATCAATCTGGTCTTTGTTTTTGTTGTAGGTAGGACGCACCTCAGCATAATAATTGTCTCTATACGCTTTGAAAATTTTGTAAATAGGATCCTTAGTCAGTAGCTTGGCTGCTTTCTTCGGTTTCATTTTAGTAATGGAGTTGAATCTCTCAGCCGACATTAATGCTGACTTACTATATGCTTTCTCCAGCGTACTTGCATATTTCCCAGGTGACATTGCTATATAATCCGTAAACAAACTTGGGTACATTGGTTCCTTTAAATACTTCGGGTGCATTGTAATGATAGCACTTAAGACTTTTCTGTCAACTTCAGGATCAAGATTTTTGAAATATTTTGCCGAGGATTTAGCCAATTTTTTAAGGGCCTTATTTTGTGCCTCCTCGTCTTTACCCATGCTGTTGGCAAGGTTCATTATAGAGAAGCAAAAACGCATGGAAGAGACATTGTAATAAGCTGTTTCTACAAATAGGTCTCGTGCTAAAGCATAGTCTTTATTCTCTGTGTATAGCGTCTCCATAGTTGGAAGTATGGATCTATATTTTTCAAAAACAGCTTCTTGATTTACGCTATTTTGAAAGTCACTTTCGTAGTTTTTCTTTCTATTTAAAGCTTTACTTTCTTTGAGTCCTGTATTTTCCCCAATCCATTTTTTGTAGTAGTTGGCGATAGAAGCATATTTAGCAGCATATTGAATACGTGTTTTATCATTTTTACGCATTTTCTTATCCATAATGCCTAAGGACGTTTTACGGAAATCAATTTTTGCCGGATTTAATACGCTTAAAGTTTGGTCGATAGCAGAGGACGGAAGGTACTCATTAGTTCTTCCAGGGAAGCCGAATACCATAGTGAAATCACCTTTTTCAATTCCTTTGATGGAAACAGGTAAATGATGGGCCGGTTGATAAGGAACGTTAGATTCATTGTAATCGGCAGGTTCATTATTTTCATTAGCGTATATTCTAAATATAGAAAAATCTCCTGTATGTCTTGGCCATACCCAGTTGTCAGTGTCAGCACCATACTTCCCAATCGATGAAGGAGGAGCTCCTACTAATCGTACATCTTTAAAGGTTTCAGTGACGAACATATAGTATTTGTTCCCTTTAAAGAATGGTTTGATATTGGCTTCGTAGTGTGTATTCTCAATAGCAGATTTTTTTACTGCTTTCATGTTTTCACCAATAATATCTTGCTGCTCTTTTAGCTCCATATCATCATTAACCCCTTCCAATACTTTATCAGTTACATCTTCCATGTACTTAATGAAAGTAGCTGTAAGTCCTGGGTTTGTTAATTCATTTGCTTGTGATTTTGCCCAAAATCCATCTGTCAAATAATCATTTTCAACAGAACTGTGACTTTGAATTTCACCAAATCCACAGTGGTGATTGGTAAGTAAAAGTCCTTTTTTTGAAATCATTTCAGCGGTACAACCTCCTCCGAAATGTACAATGGCATCTTTTAAGCTGGATTGATTGATATCGTAAATGTCCTTAGCGGTCAATTCCATTCCCATATCTATCATTTCTGCCTCATTGAGTTGTTCCAATAACATTGGAATCCACATACCTTCATCTGCCCTTACTTGAAGGCTTAGGCATAGACTGGCAAACAGGGTAATAAAAAATCGTTTCATGCTTTTTCTATTATGATGTATTGGTTAATTTTTTCTTTTAATTCTTGAGCGAAATGGCTGGCAGGTCTTTTTGTTTTGACATCTAAAAACACAAGTTGTGTTTTAGCTTTTGTTAGGAGCTCTCCATTTCCATTAACAAGCTCATAGCTAAATTCAATTCGCGTATTTTTTAGAGTAGAGATCCAGGTTTTTACCGTCAGAACTTCATCGTAAAAAGCTGGTTTTATATATTTAACCTCCAAGCTGATTACAGGTGTTATTAACCCGTTTTGTTCCAGTTTTTGATAAACCAGTCCGCATGTCCTTAACAACTCTGTTCTTCCTAGTTCGAAGTACTTTATGTAATTCGCATGATACATTACTCCCATTTGGTCGGTATCAGCATAAAAAACGCGAAAATTATGTTGGTGTTTTTCCATTCGTCCTAGGATAGATCAAAATAATATGACTAGTTAAATATGATGTATCTAATTCATCAAAAAAATCCATAATAATTGAAGATGCAAGATAGCAAAAAAAAGAAATTTAAAAGGGGGAAATAGAGTAGTTTAAATGTCTTTGGCGAACTAAGAAATCCTTTGGAATTGGTTGTAAACCGAGCGGAAATCCTTATTGTTTTCTAATATATTTAATAGTACATTTGTTTTTGTTCCAATTTTCAGTTGGGCAAGTATTATTCAAAAATTAAGTATTGAATATGACTCCTCAAAAATCTTTTCTTTCCAAAATCTTACCGCATAGTGTTGCGGTAATTTTGTTTTTAGTATTAAACTGTATTTATTTTTCTCCTCAATTGGAAGGAAAAAAGGTATATCAGTCGGACATTATTTCTTTCAAGGGCGCTGCTCATGAAGTACAGGAATTTAAAGAAAAAACTGGTGAAGTTTCCCTTTGGACCAATTCGATGTTTGGCGGAATGCCAACCTATCAAATAGTTGCTCCACAAGAGAACAATTTGATCCGTTATGTGGAAAGGGCAACAAATCTTTTTATAGGAAGACCTATTGGTTATTTCTTTGCTATGATGTTTTGTTTCTATATCATGCTGATAATGTTTGGTGTTAATCCTTGGGTTGGTATTATTGGAGCTTTAGCTTTTGGATTGACTACCAATACTTTTGTTCTCTTTGAGGCAGGTCACGCGACAAAGGTTAGGAGTCTTACTTATTTTTCACTAATTGTTGTGGGAGTAGTGCTTACTTATAGAAAACGTTTGATTTCGGGAGGACTACTTTTTACACTTGGAATGGCCCTGAATTTATATGCGAATCATGTACAGATGACATTTTATTTAGGGATGTGTTTGTTGATATACCTCGGGATGCAGCTTTTTGAGGCTTTTAAGTCTAAAGAAGTTGGGATTTTCTTTAAGTCTAGTATCATCTTGATAGTGGGGGCTATTCTGGCGATTGGGTCAACGGCCTCTAAGTTATTAGCTACTTATGAATATGCTAATGATACGATGAGAGGGGAACCGATACTTCAAGTAAAAAATGAAGGTTCAGTTACAAGCAGTAGTGAGGTGAAAGGATTGGAATGGGGGTATGCCATGCAATGGAGTAATGGGACTATGGATGTGATGTCTGCTTTCATTCCAGGAATTGTTGGAGGAGGGTCGCAGGAGCCTATTTCCAAAGAATCGGAATTTTATAAGGATCTTACAAGTAGAGGCGCGAAATTGGGTGAAAATCCTAAAGCACCTCTGTATTGGGGAGATTTGCCTTTTACCAGTGGCCCGGGGTATTTTGGAGCTACAGTAATGTTCCTATTCCTTTTAGGAGCTTTGATGGTGAAAGGTAGGACGAAATGGTGGTTGGTATCTGCAGTAATATTGACTTTATTGATGTCGATGGGGAAGAATGTCCCAATTAATCGAATGTTTTTTGATTACTTACCGATGTTTAATAAGTTCCGTTCTCCAAATTCTGTGTTAACAGTTACGTCATTCTTTATACCAATATTAGCAACCTTGATATTATCTAAAATTTACAAGGGTGATTATGATAAGGGCGAATTGATTAAGAAGTTATGGCTATCAACGGGTATATTAGGAGGGTTGGCATTGATATTTGTTTTGCTCGGTTCTGCTTTGTTTGATTTTAGCTCTTTAAGTGATGCAAAATATAGGCAAAGTGGTTATTGCATCGAATGTTTAGAAGAAGATAGACTATCCCTGATGCGAAGCGATGCTTTCCGTTCATTGATGTATGTATTAGCAGTTGCTGCAGTGATTTGGGCATTTGTTCAATCTAAAATGAAACATAAGGTTTTTATTTTTTCCATTGGGGCACTTATTGTTTTTGATTTATGGGGTGTCGCTAAGCGATACCTGGATAAAGAAAGCTTTGTCAGTAAAAGACAGTATGAAGCGAATTTCAAACCAAGAAAGGTAGATAGAGCTATTCTTCAGGATAAGGATCCTAACTATAGAGTTTTTGACCTTAGTATAAATACTTTTAATTCTTCGTCGAGTTCTTATTTCCATAAAACTGTTGGAGGATATCACGCAGCTAAACTACAGCGATATCAGGATATGATCGACCGCTATATATCCAAAGGGAATTCGGCTGTGTTGAATATGTTGAATACAAAGTATATTATCACGAGAGATAAGAAAGTTCAAAAAAATCCATCGGCTTATGGGAATGCCTGGTTCGTAGATTTGGTAAAATCTGTTGATAATCCAAATGAGGAAATAGATGCCGTAGGAACGGAAGATATGCATACTACTGCTGTTCTCTTGGAAAAAGAATTTCCAGGATATTTAGATGGTTTTAGTAATAGTGGAGAGGGATCGGTTTCATTGACCAAATACAAGCCGAATGCTCTGACTTATGAGTCCAATGCAAATGCTGAGAAATTTTTGGTTTTCTCAGAAGTCTGGTATGGCCCAAATAAAGGATGGAAATCATATATAGATGGAAAGGAAACTGAGCATGTACGTGTAGATTACCTTTTGAGAGGTATGCGTGTGCCTGCAGGTAAACACAAAATAGAATTTAGGTTTGAGCCAAAGGTGTTCGCTATCGGTGAGATGATATCATTGATTTGTTCACTTCTGATTATATTATCATTAATCGGTTATTTGGTTTATATCAATTTCATCAGGAAAGAGACTAAAGAGGTTGTTGAATTTAACTTACTGCAAGAGTCGTAGGTTACATAGAATATAAAAATGAAGAATTTCGCACTAATTGGTGCTGCTGGATATATAGCTCCGAGGCATCTTGGAGCAATTAAGCATACCAATAATAATCTGATCGCGGCATTGGATAAGTTTGATTCCGTAGGAATTATGGATAGTTATTTTCCTGATGCTGATTTTTTTGTAGAATTTGAACGATTTGATCGTCATCTGGAAAAATTAAGACATCAAGGTAAATCTCTTGATTATGTAAGTGTTTGTACACCAAATTATTTACATGACTCTCATATTCGCTTTGGAATTAGACATGGGGCCGATGTGATCTGTGAGAAGCCAATCGTTTTGAATCCCTGGAACATAACTGCTCTTGAAAAGATGGAGGAGGAAACAGGAAAAAACGTCTTCAACATATTGCAATTAAGACTACACCCTAGTGTAATTGCCTTGAAAAAGAAGATAGAAGAAGGACCTAAGGATAAGATATACGACGTTGACCTTACTTATTTAACATCCAGAGGACATTGGTATTATACCTCTTGGAAAGGTGATGTTAATAAGTCTGGAGGAATAGCGACAAACATAGGAGTTCATTTTTACGATATGTTAGGATGGGTATTTGGAGATCTTAAATCAAATACTGTGCACGTTCATACACATGACAGGGCTGCTGGTTATTTGGAATTCGAAAAAGCAAGAGTACGCTGGTTTTTAAGCATTAATTACGATGTACTTCCTGAAGAGGTTACAGCGAGAGGCCTTAGAACCTTCAGATCTATAAATATTGAGGGAGAGGAGTTTGAATTCAGTGGAGGATTTACAGAGCTTCATAATCGCTCTTATGAGGAGATCCTAAATGGTAATGGATTTAGAATTGGAGAAACTAAAAAAGCCATAGAAATAGTCCATGATATCAGACATAAAAGTCCGATTGGATTGAAAGGTGATTATCACCCTTTTGCAAAAATACCTCTGGCTAAACACCCATTTAATAACAGATAATGGAAAATAAGTATTTCGCTCATGAGACCGCTGTAATTGATGATGGTTGTGAAATTGGAGCTGGGACTAAAATTTGGCATTTTAGTCATATTATGCCAAATTGTATACTAGGTGAAAATTGTAATCTAGGACAAAATGTGGTTGTTTCACCGGAAGTCGTTTTAGGGAAGAACGTAAAGGTGCAGAACAACGTATCTATTTATACAGGAGTTGTCTGTGAGGATGATGTATTTCTAGGACCTTCTATGGTTTTTACTAATGTTATTAATCCAAGAAGTGCGGTAAACAGAAGAGGACAATATTCGAAGACTATAGTTAGGAAAGGAGCTTCAATAGGTGCTAATGCAACTATTGTATGTGGTAATAATATTGGAAATTTTGCATTCATTGGAGCAGGCTCTGTGGTAACTAAAGAAGTACCTGACTATGCCTTATTAGTTGGTAATCCTGCCAAACAGATAGGCTGGATAAGTGAATATGGACACAGGTTAGAGTTTGATGAAAATGGGATTGCAAGCTGTCCTGAATCTGAAGAGCAATATCAATTGCAGAATGGAGTAGTACAGAAGATATCGACGTAATTTATGAATGTCAAAAAGGTTCTCATATTGGCCTATTATTGGCCTCCAAGTGGTGGCGCAGGCGTACAACGTTGGTTGAAGTTGACAAAGTACCTTGCTAAGCAAAATGTAAAAGTTTACGTTGTAACAGTGGATGATCAAAAAGCCAGTTATATGACTGTAGATCATTCATTGGAAGTTGATGTACATCCAGATGTGGAGGTTTTTAGAACCGATTCTTTTGAACCAATTAACTACTATTCAAAATTGGTTGGAAAGTCTAACGTGCCAACTGCAGGCTTTTCCAATGTTGATAATGCAAAATTTTCTCAAAAGGCTGTCAATTTTCTAAGAAGTAATTTATTTATTCCGGATCCCAGAGTAGGTTGGAATAAATATGCTTTAAGGAAAGCTGAAGAATTGATTAGGGAACAAAATATTGGAACTGTAATCACATCAAGTCCTCCACATTCCACACAACTTGTAGGTTTATCTTTGAAAAGAAAATTTCAGGATAAAATCCATTGGATAGCTGATTTTAGGGATCCATGGACTGATATATACTACTATCACCTTCTTGGGCATTCTGCGATCTCGCATAGAATTAACCTGTCTTATGAAAAGAAGGTAATAGAACAGGCGGATAGAATTTTAACTGTAGGTGATCGGTTTAGGGACTCATTAATTTCAAAAACGAATAAAGTCTCGGAGGATAAATTTGTAATTATTTCCAATGGATTCGATCCAGATGATTTTAGAGAGAAGTATATACGTAAAGACGAGACTACCTTTTCCATTATCTACACAGGTACCATGTCCGAACATTATAAACCAGAAGTTTTTTTTAAGGCTCTGGGAAGCTTGGTAGAAAAATATCCTAATGAACCAATACAATTTACTTTTGTAGGGATTGTAGCTGAAAGAATTAAGCGTTTTGCCATAGATTGTTTGGGAACCAATGCTGTTTTTGTTCCACCAGTTAAACATGACCGAGCCGTTGAATATATGCTAGCAGCAAATGTGTTATTTTTGGTAACACAAGGTGAGGAAGGGACTATTCCTGGAAAGACATTTGAATATCTAGCCTCAGGGAATCGAATAATTTGTATTGGAAAAGGAGATGCTAGCGAAGCAATTAAAGAATTTAGTGCCGGAGCTAGTTTTGAAAGAAATCAAGAGGAGGAACTTTTTGTGTACCTTGAAAAATGTTTGATAGAGTTTAAAGATGGAAAAAGCTTTCAGTCAGATCTGACGAAAATCAATCAATTGTCAAGAGAAGAACAGGCCAGACAATTGGTACAATATATTCGTTAATTTAACTACCTGTGATTAATTTAATCTAATATGACAGGACTGATAATTGTAATTAGTGCAATCTTATTTCTCGTTTTTTCACTTCACTTTAGATGGTTTCAGGTAGAGGTTAGCTTCGTAGTTGCTATCGTATTACTTTTATTGACCGATGTCTTATCGATAGAAGAAGTACTGGAAGGTTTCTCAAATGAGACCCTTATAGTGATTTTACTTTTGGTGTCTATTGGAGAGATTTTGCGGAAATCGAATATTCTCGAGATCTTATTCGATTTTTTCTTTAAAGGAGCGAAAACCTACAAGGGTTTTTTAGGGAGGATGATATTTGTGATTGGGGGATTTTCTGCATTTTTAAACAATACTCCTATAGTTGCATTGATGATGCCCTATGGCGCAATTTGGAGTAAAAGAAATGAAATATCAGTTTCCAAGTTTCTCATTCCAATTTCATATATAGCCATACTAGGGGGAAGCAGTACCTTAATTGGTTCTTCCACAAATTTGATGGTAAATAGTTTGATTTCTGAAAACAATTCAGATCTTCCCTTATTGGGCTTATTTGATTTCGCATTCATAGGTTTTACCATGTTGATTTTAGGTGGATTATATTTGTTATTATTTGCCTATAAGTTGCTGCCTTCAAAAATTGAATCATCTAAGGTAATATCTAAGAATATTCCTGAGTATTTGATTGAAGCTAAAGTGACAAAGGAGTCTTTATTTATTGATAAAACTATTGCCGTAGCTGGATTGAGAAACCTGAATGATTTATATTTAGTTAAAATAATTCGTGGAAATAAGGAGTTTACCTCTGTACCACCAAGTTTTATATTGAAAATTGATGATACAGTTGTTTTTGCGGGAGATACTGGGAAAATTGCCAGTTTGGTAAATAATAAAAATCTGGAGCTTTATAAAGATAAAACAAAGTCATTCAAAAATTCTGAATTGGTTGAATTGGTGGTCTCTCACAATTCCTACTTGGAAGGAAATACCGTAAAGGAGATTCGCTTTAGGAGTGAATTTGATGCTGCTATCATAGCGATCAGAAGAGGGAACAAAAAATTAGAGGGGAAAATAGGTAGTATCGAATTGAAGGCTGGAGACGTGCTTTTAGTATTGTCGGGTGAGGATTTTGAAAACAAGGCTATTCATACTTCAGATTTTTATGTCATTTCAAAGAAATCCCGTTTAAGTGTACTCAGTCCTTTTGCTTCTAAATTTATATTATCGGGAACCGTAATTGCCATTTTACTGTCTGCATTTGGAATGGTTAGTTTATTTACTTCATTACTCTTGCTTTTCACCTTGTTGCTAGCATTTAAGTTAGTGGATAAGAAGGAGGTATATCACAGTATTGATTTAAAACTAGGGGTGATTATAGCCTTGGCCTTGGCTTTGGGAAAGGCGATGAAAAAATCTGGGTTATCTGAAGAAATTGCAGAAATATTGTTCGATACCAGTAGGAATTTCGGGGATGCTGGTTTGTATGTTGTACTTTTCGTTGTGACCACTTTTCTTGCTGCATACGTTACTGGAAAGGCGGCAATTGCAATTATGGTACCTGTAGGGATATCCTTAGCCGGAGTAACTTCTTTGGATTATATCCCAATTATATTGACGATTGCCTTTGCAGCGAGTGCAAACTTTATGACTCCTCATGGCTACCAGACGAACCTAATGGTATTTCAATCTGGGGATTATAGTTATCGAGATTTTATGAAAATAGGTCTTCCATTGACCTTATTGTATATGGTAGTAACCGTTTTATGTATGATTTATTTTTATTAAAAGAGCTTAGCAATGTTAGATAAAGTTATTCAGGTTGCAATTGATGCGGGAAGGGCAATTTACGAGGTGTATACAGGAGATTCAGATTTTGAGGTGAAAAAGAAATCAGATGAATCTCCTTTGACTATTGCGGATAAATTGGGACATGATATTATTGTGAAAGGCTTAAAGAGCTTTGATTTACCAATCTTAAGTGAGGAAGGGGATAATATTGTATGGGAAACCCGAAAGACATGGAAACGCTTTTGGTTGGTTGATCCATTAGATGGCACCAAGGAATTCATTAATCGCAATGGGGAATTTACCGTAAATATAGCTTTGATTGAGGATGGAGTTCCAGTTATGGGAGTAGTATATCTACCAGTAACAAAGGAGCTTTATTTTGCATCATCGGAGAAAGGCGCTTTTAAAAAGTTGATAAGCGAAATAGGCGATGAGTTAAATCCTATGGATGAGGCCGAGAGATTGCCAAATAAAGTAACTGAAAAATTTACAATCATAGCTAGTAAAAGCCATTTATCACCAGAGACTGAGGAAATAATTGACCAGTGTATAATGCGTTATAAAGAGGTGGATATAATTAGCTGTGGAAGTTCTAAGAAACTTTGTTTGTTAGCGGAAGGAAGAGTAAATTTGTATCCTCGAATTGCACCCACAATGGAGTGGGACACCGCTGCTGCTCATGCAGTTGTGACTGCTGCAGGAAGGGAGATTATAGATTTTGATTCTAAGAAAGAATTGAGGTACAATAAGGAGAACTTGCTCAATCCATATTTTATGGCTTTTGATAGTAAATTTAAGCTGAATGACTAAATCAACAAACATCCGAAGTGAAGATTATATCTCAATCAAGGATAAAGAAGAATTTTTAAATCAAAAAGGATTTGTTCTATGGTTTAGCGGACTGTCTGGTTCAGGAAAAAGTACCATTGCCAGAGCCATTGAACAAGTTTTGCATGGCCGAAAAAAATTATGTGTAGTTTTGGATGGCGACAATATTCGAGGAGGAATAAGCAATAATTTAAGTTTTTCTGATAGTGACCGATCTGAAAATGTTAGAAGAGTCGCAGAAATATCTAAGTTGTTTAATACTGTTGGGGTGATTTCTATTAATTGCTTGATCAGTCCAAGTAAGGCAAATAGACAGGTTGCTAGAGATATTATAGGGACCAACTCTTTTGTAGAGATCTATTTAAACACTCCACTAGAAGTATGTGAAGAAAGAGATGTTAAAGGTCTGTATCAAAAGGCGAGAGCTGGAGAAATTAAACAATTTACAGGGATTGATTCTGAATACGAGGTTCCTACAAATCCAGAAATTATTCTTGAGACAGGGAGTATGGATGTAGCTGCTTGTGTAGATAAAGTATTGGAATACTTATTAACGAATGATTTACTAAAAGACTAAAATGAAAAGTTATAGATTAACCCATTTAGAGGAATTAGAAT
>MAAC01009573.1_pt1 | contig 15744 bp, 11 predicted proteins | sample 1115981 | NCBI WGS metagenome assembly MAAC01 (sample SAMN04961126, study PRJNA320927) | seawater metagenome | isolation source: sample BD02T64 sea water enriched with oil for 64 days | place: USA:Gulf of Mexico | collected 2013-07-27 | reverse complement strand
TTACAGAGATAGCTGCAGTTAAAGTTGTTTTACCATGATCAACGTGTCCGATTGTACCGATGTTTACATGGGGCTTACTTCTGTCAAATGATTCCTTTGCCATTCTTTACTCCTAAAAAATTTATTATTTCTTTTTATATTATGTTTTCAATTATTTTTTTCACTGAATTTAGATATATATACCCTTTTTTTCAAGTATTACTTTTGCGAGCTCCATAGGAATGCTTTCATACTTACTAAAGTTCATTGTAAAACTCGCTCTCCCTTGGGACCTAGACCTAAGATCGGTACTATATCCAAACATTTCAGCCAGAGGGACTTCAGCCTCAACAACTTCTTTATTTTGTTTAGAGTTCATAGCGAGGACCTTTCCTCTCTTCATATTGATATCTGAAATAACGTCCCCTGTGTAATCGACAGGAGTTATTACCTCTAATGACATAAGAGGCTCAAGAAGACCAATTTTGGCTTTCTGACAGGCTTCTCTAAAAGCTCCTGAGGCTGCAATAATGTATGCCACTTCAGATGAACTCTCTTCATTAAAATTAGCCGCCAATAAAGTTACTTTAATATTGATAAATGCATATCCTGCCATGGCTCCACCAGGAGCAGTGTCACGTAAACTTTTCTCAATAGCGTCAATAAAATTCAGAGGAAGATCTCTCTTAGTTAAGTCTGTATGAAACTCTATTCCTGTCTGACACTCAGTCGGCTCAACCTTAAGTCGAACATGCCCAAACTGAACTTTGCCACCATGCTCTTTATCAAAAGTAGATTCTGACTCAGCACTACCTAAGATACTTTCCCTATAAGAAACTTGCGGTTGACCAACACGAATTCCAACTTTAAATTCACGATCTAATCTATCAGCAATAATTTCAAGATGAAGCTCGCCCATACCGTAAATTAATAACTGTCCTGTTTCTTTATTATTATTATAAGTGAATGAAGGATCTTCTAATTTTAAACGCCCAAGTGACTCCATTAATTTCTTTTCATCTGCCGTAGTCTTTGGCTCAATGGCGACAGAAATAACAGACTCTGGGAAATCCATAAGATCATAAATAATAGGCTTATGATCAACACAAATTGTTTCACCAGTAATTGTTTCCTTCATTCCAGATACTGCGACAATATCACCAGCCCTAGCCTCAGCTAATTCAGTTCTCTTATCTGCATGCATTTGTAGAATTTTAGTAATTCTTTCTTTCTTCTTTTTTAAGGGATTATAAACAGTTGCACCCTGCTTGAGAACACCTGAATAAATTCGAATATAGTGCAACATTCCTACAAATGGATCAGTTGCAATTTTAAAAGCAAGAGCACTAAATAACTCTTCGGTATCGGGTCTTCTGACTTCTTCTTTCGAAGTATCTTTTGCGCTAACGCCTACAATATTCCCTCTATCAATTGGAGATGGAAGATAATCACAAATGGCATCTAATAACGGCTGGACACCCTTATTCTTAAAAGCAGAGCCACATAATACTGGGACAAATTCTTTTTTAATAACTGAAGTTCTAATAACTTCTTTAATTCTTTCATTCGAAATTTCTTCTCCACCTAGATAAGCTTCAGCAAGATCATCATCATAGTCACATAATGTTTCTACTAATTCTTCTCGAGACAAAGTAGCTTCATCTATTAAATCAGCAGGGATTTCTTTTTCTTCGACCGTAGCACCTAGATTTTCGCTACTAAAGTACAAGGCCCTCATTTCAACAAGATCAATCATGCCTAGAAATTCATCTTCAGCACCAATTGGTATCTGAATAGCTGCTGCAGTCTTGTCCAACTTTTCTCTAATTTCTTCAATACAGTTTTGAAAGTCTGCTCCAACTCTATCCATCTTATTAACGAAGGCAATTCTTGGTACGCTATATTTATCAGCTTGCCCCCAAACAGTTTCAGACTGTGGCTCGACACCAGAAACAGCATCAAACACACCTACTGCACCGTCAAGAACACGCAATGATCTTTCAACCTCAATAGTGAAATCAACATGACCTGGAGTATCTATAATATTTATATTTTTCTTTTTCCACGAACAACTCGTTGCTGCAGAGGTGATCGTAATCCCTCTTTCCTGCTCTTGCACCATCCAGTCCATAGTTGCAGCGCCGTCATGCACCTCACCGATCTTATGACTCTTTCCTGTGTAATAAAGAATACGTTCTGTAGTTGTTGTTTTTCCAGCATCAATGTGGGCCATGATACCAATGTTACGAATTTTTTCTATTTGAGTAGAGCTCATATTCCCTAAGCCTTTTTACAAAAAATGGCTTCCTAGGAAAGAATCCTAGGAAGCCACTAAAATTGCGATTAGAATTTAAATTATATTACCACTTAAGGTGAGCAAAAGCCTTGTTTGCTTCAGCCATTTTGTAAACGTCTTCACGTTTCTTAACAGCTCCACCCCTACCTTGAGAAGCATCGATCATTTCATCGGCTACTTTCTCCATCATTGTCTTACCACCTCTACTTTTAGAGTGGTCTCTCAACCATCTAAGAGCTAAAGACTGACGTCTATTAGGTCTAACTTCGACAGGTATTTGATAAGTTGCACCACCAATACGACGAGACTTAACCTCTACAGCCGGCTTGATATTTGAAAGTGCTTTCTTAAAAACTTTTAATGGCTCTTCGCCAGTTTTCTTTTCTACGATGCTCATTGCTCCGTAAAAGATTTTCTCAGCAGCAGATTTCTTTCCAGCTAACATTAAACTGTTAATGAATTTAGAAATTACTACGTCCTGATAGATTGGATCTGGAAGAACCAACCTGACAGGAGCTCTATGTTTTCTACTCATAAAAACTTCCTTCTCTTCAACTCACTTGGAGTGAATTTACTCTGACCAACTTAACGGCCAGTGATTAATAACATTTTTTTTGATTACTTCTTAGGCTTCTTACAACCATACTTAGAACGTCTTTGTCCTCTTTTATCAACACCTGTTGCATCAAGAGCACCACGAATAGTATGATATCTAACACCAGGAAGATCTTTAACTCTACCACCTCTTAAAAGAACAATACTATGCTCTTGAAGATTGTGACCTTCGCCACCGATGTATGAAGTTACTTCAAATCCAGAAGTTAATCTTACTCTACAAACTTTTCTCATCGCCGAGTTTGGTTTCTTTGGAGTAGTTGTATAAACTCTCGTACAGACACCACGTCTTTGAGGACAAGCTACTAGTGCTGGGCACTTAGTCTTTGTAACCTTGTCTGTTCTACCTTTTCTAATTAATTGGTTAATCGTAGGCATTATCCCACTCCTCTACTATCGCAATTTTTACTATATCAGCCAAATTGATGTATCACACCAATTTGGCCAAAACAAGTTGTTTATACCATTAATGTAACTGATTCCTGTGCTTTTTCAGCCTCTTCTTCCTCTACTACCGCTTCAAAGTCGCGATATTTCGAAATACCAGTACCAGCTGGAATCAATCTACCCATAATAACGTTCTCTTTCAACCCACGAAGAGAATCTGATTTCCCTTCCAAAGTAGCTTGAGTAAGAACTTTTGTTGTCTCCTGGAATGAAGCCGCAGAGATAAATGAGTCTGTAGTAAGAGATGCTTTTGTAATACCAAGTAACATTGGTCTACCTTGAGCTGGCTCTTCACCGTCAGCAATCATTTGCTCATTAACTTCTTGAAACAGAACCTTTGTAATCGGGTCTCCAACAACAAAATTTGTGTCACCAGAATTAGTAATTTCAACCTTTTTAAGCATTTGAGAAACAATTACCTCAATATGCTTATCATCGATCTTAACACCCTGAAGACGGTATACCTCTTGGATCTCGTCAACAATATAACGAGCAAGAGCTTTAATTCCCATAACTCTAAGAATATCATGTGGATTAGAAGGACCATCCATAATTGGCTCACCAGCACGGATATAATCGCCTTCGTTTACAATCACATAACGACCTTTTGGAACAGAATATGTCATCGGATCAGAACCATCTTCCGGCCTAACGATAATTCTTCTATTTCCTCTAAGTTCTGGACCAAATTCAATTGTCCCTGAAACATCAGAAATCTGAGCAGCGTTTGATGGCTTTCTTGCTTCAAAAAGTTCTGCAACTCTTGGAAGACCCCCAGTAATATCTTTTGTCTTAGTTGTTTCACGAGATAACTTAGATAATGCTTCACCAACACCAATTGGGTCACCTTCGTTAACCATGATGTGAGCACCAACCTGAAGTCGGTAAGTTGCATGTCTCTTAGTTCCTGGAACCACAATTGGGTTTCCATTTTCATCAACAACTGAAATTCTTGGCTGAAGAGAAGCGTCTTTTGATTCAACTGCAATTTTCTGAGTTAAACCTGTAACCGCATCTGTTTGCTCATTAATGGTTGCACCAGGAATGATATCTTCATACTTAACTGTACCAATAACTTCAGAAAGAAGTGGAATTGCAAATGGGTCCCATTCGATGATCGTATCACCGACAGTAACTGTATCACCTTCTTTAAAGAAGATTTTTGCACCGTAAACTGCAGGATATCTTTCCTTTTCAGCTCCACGAGTGTCTTTAATTATTAATTCCCCAACCTTGTTCATTACGATCATTGAACCATCAGCTTTTTCAGCAACAGTTACATTTTCATAACTAAGAACACCGGCAGTTCTAATCTGAGTCTTGTTAACCTGAGCCCCTGCTGTTGCTGTCCCACCAACGTGGAAAGTACGCATTGTAAGCTGTGTACCAGGTTCACCAATTGACTGAGCAGCAACAACACCAACAGCTTCACCAATAGAAACTCTAGTCCCTCTTGCCAAGTCACGACCAAAGCAGTTAGCACAGAATCCATGCTTAACTTTACAAGTAAGAACTGACCTTACTTTAATTTGATCCACATCATGATCTTTTAGAACAGAAAGATCTTTTTCAGTAAGAAGATAATTTCTCCCAAAAATTTCTTTCCCGTCTCCATCAAGAATTGAAGAAGAAGTCATTCTTCCCATGGCTCTTTCAGAAACATGTTCAACAATTTCACCAGCTTCAATAGTAGAAGTTAGAATGATACCGTCCTGAGACTCACAATCTTCACTTCTAATAATACCATCTTGAGCAACATCAACTAAACGTCTAGTTAAGTAACCAGAGTTAGCTGTTTTAAGTGCCGTATCAGCTAAACCTTTACGGGCACCGTGAGTTGAAGAGAAGTACTCAAGAACCGAAAGACCTTCACGGAAGTTCGATGTAATTGGAGTTTCAATAATTTCACCAGATGGTTTCGCCATCAGACCACGCATGGCTGCAAGCTGTCTCATCTGAGCAGCAGAACCCCTTGCTCCAGAGTTTGCCATCATATAAAGAGAGTTGAAAGAAGGAGCTTGAATATCTTTCTCGCCTTCCACTTCACTTGTAAATGTATCAATTGAAATTCTATCAAGCATAACTTGCGTTAGCTCTTCACCAGTTTGGGCCCAAACATCAACGATCTTGTTGTATCTTTCACCATTAGTAATAGAACCTTCGTTATACTCTTCAGTAATCGTAGAAACTTGAGAATATGCTTCTTCAAGAATAGTTACCTTTTCTTTTGGAATAGTCATATCTGTAACATTAATAGAAATACCTGCTTTAGTTGCGTAATGATAACCAAGTCTCATTAGTGCATCAGCAAGAAGAACTGTTTCTTTTTCAGATCCAACTCTATAGGCCTTAGCAATGAGAGCACCTAGCTCTTTCTTACCTAAAACAATGTTTATATCTTCGTACTTAAGACAGCTTGGAATAGCGTCAAATACAAATGTTCTACCAACAGAAGTTTCTATTAGTTGACCTTCAACTCTCACCTTAACAGGTGCTTGAAGGTGTAGGTTACCTGAGTGATAAGCAAACTGTGCTTCTTCTTTAGAAGCAAAGATCTTACCGTATCCTCTGGCGTATGGACGAAGTCTAGTCATGTAATAAAGACCAAGAACGATATCCTGAGAAGGTACGATAATTGGTGCACCATCTTTTGGAGAAAGTATATTGTTTGTCGACATTGCAAGAATACGACACTCAATTTGAGCTTCAAGAGAAAGAGGAACGTGAACAGCCATCTGATCCCCATCAAAGTCAGCGTTAAAGGCTGTACAAACTAATGGGTGAAGTTGAATAGCTTTACCTTCAATAAGTGTTGGTTCAAATGCTTGAATACCAAGACGGTGAAGTGTAGGTGCACGGTTTAATAGAACAGGGTGTTCTTGAACAACTCTTTCTAAGATATTCCATACTTCTTCTTTTTGCTGATCAACCATTTTCTTTGCAACTTTAATAGTTGTACAGTGACCTAGCTCAATTAATTGATTGTAAATGAACGGCTTAAAAAGCTCTAGTGCCATTAACTTAGGGATACCACATTGGTGAAGTCTAAGTGTAGGACCAACAACAATTACCGAACGTCCAGAGTAATCAACACGTTTACCTAAAAGGTTTTGACGGAAACGACCCTGCTTACCTTTAAGCATGTCAGAAAGTGATCTAAGTGGACGCTTATTTGCTCCAGTAAAGACTTTCCCACGTCTACCATTATCAAAAAGAGCATCTACTGCTTCTTGAAGCATTCTCTTTTCGTTTCTGATAATGATCTCAGGAGCGTTAAGCTCTTTAAGTCTCTTAAGACGATTGTTTCTGTTAATCACACGTCTATACAAATCGTTAAGATCTGAAGTTGCAAATCGACCTGCTTCTAGCGGAACTAGAGGACGTAGATCAGGAGGAAGAATTGGAACTACATCCATCATGAACCATTCTGGCTTGTTGTCAGATTTTAAGATTGCCTCAACAACCTTTAATCTTTTAACAAGTTTAGTTCTAGCCATTTCAGTAGTAGCGGCCTTAAGACCTCTTCTTAACTCTTTATTCTCAAGATCTAAATCAATTTTTCTAAGCATATCTTTAACAATTTCTCCACCCATACCGGCTTCAAAATCTATGCTTTGTTCTTTCAATTCGTAATATTGTGACTCAGTAATAACTCTACCAATATCTAGACCACCGTCTTGTCCATCAGTTGCAGAAGCAGTTACAATGAATGCTTCATAATAAAGAACTTTTTCTAGTTCCTTAAGAGTTAAATTTAATAAAGCCCCAAGACGAGATGGAAGTGAACGTAGGAACCAGATATGCGCAACAGGAGCCGCAAGCTCAATGTGACCACATCTTTCTCTTCTTACTTTTGAAAGTGTAACTTCAACGCCACACTTTTCACAAACAACACCTCTGTGCTTCATTCTCTTATATTTACCACAGATACATTCGTAATCTTTTACTGGTCCAAAAATTTTGGCGCAGAAAAGACCGTCCCTTTCAGGTTTAAAAGTTCTATAGTTAATTGTTTCAGGCTTTTTAACTTCGCCAAATGACCACTCACGTATAGTGTCTGGTGAAGCCATCCTTACAGAAACTGCTTCTACACTAACTGGATCTTTTGGTTTATCAAAAAAGTTCAATAAGTCTTTCATGCCTAACCCTCATTAATTCCCCGAGAGTTAACTCGGGGATAAAAATTAATTAAAAATTTCTTCTTCACTACTCTCATCAAGCTTAACGTCTAGACAAAGTGCTTGTAACTCGCGAATAAGAACGTTGAATGATTCAGGTAAACCTGGCTCAAGAACTAGTTCACCTTTTACAATTGATTCATACATTCTTGTACGACCAATAACATCATCAGATTTAACAGTTAAGAACTCTTGAAGTGTGTAAGCTGCACCGTATGCCTCTAGTGCCCAAACTTCCATTTCCCCAAGTCTCTGTCCACCAAACTGAGCTTTACCACCGAGTGGTTGCTGAGTAACAAGTGAATAAGGACCAGTAGAACGTGCATGAAGTTTTTCATCTACAAGGTGGTGAAGTTTTAGCATGTACATTGCACCGACAGTTACATCTTCAGAGAATGCATCTCCTGTAACACCGTCAAACAAAGTAGTTTTACCATTTGTCTCAAGATCAGCAAGAGCAAGCATGCCTCTTATTCTCTCTTCAGCTGCACCATCAAAGGCACTAGTTGAGAAACGAACTCCCGTTGCTAATTGGTCAGCAACAGCTTTTACCTGCTTATCTGTAGCTTTCTTAAGCCAGTTTTTAACGTCTTCTGTCTCATAGATCTTGTAGATATAGTCCTTAATTTCGGCCATAGCTACTTGGTCTTCAATTAGAGCTTTCATCTTTTCGCCAAGACCACGTCCTGCCCAACCAAGGTGAAGTTCTAAAAGCTGACCAATGTTCATACGAGAAGGAACCCCAAGAGGATTCAGAACAATTTCAACTGGTGTACCGTCAGCTAGGTATGGCATATCTTCTTGTGGAAGAACGTTCGAGATAACACCTTTGTTACCGTGACGACCGGCCATCTTATCACCTGGCTGAAGCTTTCTCTTGATCGCTACATAAATTGTAACTTTCTTGATTACACCTGGAGGTAATTCATCTCCTCTATGGTGCTTAGCAATTTCATCGTTAGCTTTTTGACGAACTCTGTTGATTCTATTTCTAACATCAGCGAAGTACTCACTTAAACGCTCTTCAAGAACTGGTTCAAGTGGAAGATATCCGATAAGTTCAAAAGGAATGCTTGATAATACAGAACCTGTAACATCAGCTCCTTTTGGAAGAAGTTCTGTTGAACCATCTTCAGAAACGAGCTTATCAGTAGTTTTAGTACCTTTAAGCATTTCAACAATTTTTAGAATTGATGATGTTTGAATTGCTTTAATTTCAATTCTCTCATCTCTTCTAATAAGAGTTGTCTCTTGTTCGATTATTTCTTTAGAACGCGCACAAAGCTCAACACCCTCACGAGTATAAACTTTAGCATCAATCACAGTACCACGTACTGAAGATGGAGCTCTAAGAGAAGTATCTTTAACATCTCCGGCTTTATCACCAAAGATTGCTTTAAGAAGTTTTTCCTCAGGAGAAAGTTGTGTTTCACCTTTTGGAGTAATCTTACCAACAAGAATGTCACCTGGTTTAATGATGGCACCAACTCTAATAATTCCTGCTTCATCAAGGTCTTTTAACGCCTCTTCAGAAACATTTGGAATATCACGAGTAATTTCCTCTTTACCAAGTTTAGTATCTCTAGCTTCTACTTCATAACTTTCGATATGAACTGAAGTAAAAACATCTCTTGCAAGTAATCTTTCATTAATAAGGATTGAATCCTCATAGTTGTAACCACCCCATGGCATGAACGCTACAAGAACGTTTTGCCCAAGAGCTAAATCACCAAGTTGAGTTCCTGGACCGTCAGCAATAACCATTCCTTTAGAAACGACATCACCTTCTTTCACAAGAGCTTTCTGGTTGTTACATGTATTTTGGTTAGTTCTTTGATATTTTACTAGTTTGTAAATATCAACACCAGACTCACCTTCACTGAACTTGTCTCTTTGTATAACAACTCTGTTTGAGTCTACAAAAATAACTCGTCCACCGTGTTTTGCAAAAAGAATTGCACCTGAATCTCTGGCGATAATACTTTCAATACCAGTACCAACGATTGGAGCATCAGTTCTAACAACAGGCACTGCCTGTCTCATCATATTCGATCCCATTAGGGCACGGTTAGCATCATCATGCTCCAAAAATGGAATCAAAGATGTTGCAATCGAAATCATCTGCTGAGGAGAAACATCCATCAGCTCTACTTGATCCTTTGGAACTAGTGCAAATTCACCAGCCGCACGAGAAGGAACATGGTCACCTGAAACTCTACCGTCAACAATATGTTCAGCATCGATCTGAGCAATTACTTTTCCTTCTTCCTCAAAAGCTGTGAAGTATCTTGGATCCCCAAGTGTAAAATCATCATTAACTGTTTGATAAGGAGTTTCAATAAATCCATATTCAGAAACTCTTGCAAAAGTTGCGAGAGAAGTAATTAGACCAATGTTTGGTCCTTCTGGAGTCTCCACTGGACACATTCTACCGTAGTGAGTTGCGTGAACATCACGAACCTCAAATCCGGCTCTTTCTCTCGTAAGACCACCTGGCCCAAGTGCTGAAAGACGTCTTTTGTGAGTAACTTCTGAAAGTGGGTTTGTTTGATCCATAAACTGAGACAACTGAGAAGAACCAAAAAATTCTTTTACTGCAGCTGAAACTGGTTTTTGGTTAACAAGGTCGTATGGCATCATTGTTTCAATTTCTTGAATTGCCATTCTCTCTTTTACCGCTCTCTCCATACGAACGAGACCAACTCTAAACTGGTTCTCAAGTAGCTCGCCTACTGCACGAACTCTTCTGTTACCAAGATGGTCAATATCATCAACTTTACCTTTTCCGTTGTTAAGTTCAACAAGGTATTTAGCAGTCATGATAATATCGTCTTTAGTAAGGACAGTATTCTCTACTGGAATATTTAATCCAAATTTGTAATTAATTTTCATACGACCAACTCTAGAGAGGTCATACTTTTCTTCGTTGAAGAAAAGGTTATTGAAAAGTAATTCAGCAGCTTCAACAGTTGGTGGCTCACCTGGACGTAATCTTTCGAAAATCTTAGTAAGTGCAACATCTCTTGATTCTGTCTTATCTAAAAGAAGTGTATTTCTAACCTGATCACCAAAGTTGATCATGTCGATATAAAGGACTTTAACTTCTCTGATGTCAGCAGTGATGAGCTCTTGAATTTTTGCTTCCGAAATAGCTTCGTTAGCAAGGCAAAGAACCTCACCAGTGTTTTCATCAAAAATATCTACTGCAGCAACTTTTCCAACGACTTCTTCTAATTCAGCAGAAATTTCTGTAACGCCAGCATCATTCAGTTTTCTAACTGAAGCTTTTGTATATTTCTTACCTTTTTTAATTAGAACTTTTCCTGATTTTGGATCAAGAATGTCATTGAATGCTCTAGTTCCATTCATAAGATTGAAATCTAAAGATCTAGTATAGGTTCCATCAGTATTAAACTTCAACGTTTCCATCTCATAGAACATTTCTAGAAGATCTGTTGTAGAATAACCCATGGCCTTAAGAACTACAGTTGCATGTAATTTTCTTTTTCTATCAATTCTCGCAAATAGTACATTTTTATGATCAAACTCAAAGTCTAACCACGATCCTCTATGAGGAATAATACGAGCAGAATAAAGTAATTTACCACTTGAGTGTTTTTTACCTGAATCGTGCTCAAAAATAATACCTGGCGATCTGTGAAGCTGAGAAACAATAACTCGCTCAGTTCCATTATAAACAAATGAACCTGTATCAGCCATTAAAGGAATATTTCCAAGATAAACTTCTTGTTCCTTAATAGATGAAACTGTTCTTTGCTCGTTTCCATCTTTATCTACGTTTACTTCGTAGAATACAAGACGAACAACCACTTTAAGTGGTGCTTCATAAGAAAGGCCTCTTTGACGACACTCTTTAACAGAGTATTTTGGCTCTTCTAATGTGTAGCTAACAAATTCTAATGAAATCGTTTTGTTGAAATCATGAATCGGGAATACAGAGTGAAAAACATGTTGTAATCCAACCATCTTTCTTTGTGCGTGTGGCACATTACTTTGTAAGAATTCCTCGAAAGAATTCAACTGAAGATTCATGAGTGGTGGGGTATCAAGTACCTTTGGAGCCGTAGAAAAACTCTTCCGATACCATTCATTCGGCTTAAAAACCTCAGTCATTTGATGTCTCCTAGAGAGAAGAAAATATATTAAGTAATCGATTAAAACTGTTTAATTGCAAAAATGCAAAAAGGCGTGAAGACGCGTCCGTCTTCACACCATTTTATTTTATCTATTTTTGTAGATGATCAAGCCATCTAATAGACTAACTAAGTAATTCAAATTACTTAAGTTCAGCCTTAGCTCCAGCAGCTTCAAGCTTCTTAACAATTTCTTGTCCTTCAGCTTTTTCTAGACCTTCTTTAACTGCTTTTGGTGCACTTTCAACAAGCTCTTTTGCTTCTTTAAGTCCAAGACCAGTAATAGCTCTTACTTCTTTAATAACATTAATCTTCTTAGGACCACACTCAAGAAGCATTACATTGAATTCTGTTTGCTCTTCAGCAGCAGCACCACCGGCAGCACCTGCAACAGCAACTGGAGCAGCAGAAACACCAAATTTTTCTTCTAATTCTTTAACAAGTCCAGCTACTTCAAGTACAGACATTGCTGAGATATGGTCAATTAATTGTTCGTTTGTGATAGACATATAAAACTCCTAAAATTTTAAATAATAATAATAATTAATAAATTGTTAACTTTTCTACTCTTCAGTTGTTGCTGGCGCTTCTTCAGTCGCAGCAGCTTCTACAGGAGCAGCTTCTTCACCGGCATCTTTCGACTCTTGAACCGCAAATAGCACTCTGGCTAATGCAGAAATTGGAGCATTGAAAGTAGCAAGTAGTGTACCTAGCATTTCATCTCTAGATGGTAGATCAGCAAGGGCCATAACGTCTTCTAATGAAAGAACTTTTCCATCAAGAATTCCGCCTCTTAACTCAACTAATTCATGTGTCTTTCCAGCTTCTTTCAAAGCCTTAGCTACACCTGGTGCATCTTCAAACGCGAATGCAACAGCTTGTGGACCTTTAAGATCAGAAAGCATCTCTTCTGCTTCTGTTCCCTTTGCCGCACGTGCAAATAGAGTATTTCTCGTTACTACTAACTTCCCGTTGGCATCTCTAATATCTTTTCTTAGAGCTACACCATCGTTTGAAGTCAAACCAATAACGTTTGTGAGAAAAATACCCTGAGCTTTTTCGATGTCACTTTTAAGTGAATCAACGATAGCGCCCTTTTCTTCTCTGGTTAACATAAAACCTCCGTTAAAATTTATAATAGGAGGGAGTTTCGGCAGGCTTTAAACGCTCAATCCTTGAGGCGTAACCGGCTTTCTTCAACCCTAATTATTTTGAAATACTTAATGCTTCTAGAGTATCAACTTTAATCGCTGGACCCATAGTTGTACTAAAAGTAAGAGTCTTCATGAAAATTCCTTTCGCAGAAGCTGGCTTAGCTTTAACGATAGCTGAAATAACAGCATCAACGTTTTGTCTAAGTTTATCAGCATCAAAAGAAATTTTTCCTACAGGAACGTGGATAATACCATTCTTCTCTGTACGGTATTCGACCTTACCAGCTTTTTGCTCAGTAACGGCTTTAGCAACGTCAGGAGTAACAGTTCCTAACTTTGGATTAGGCATAAGACCTCTAGGCCCTAAAACTCTACCAATTCTACCAAGTTTACCCATCATGTCTGGAGAAGCGATAACTCTATCGAATTCTAGCCAACCACCAGCAATTTTTTGTACGATATCGTCACCACCAGCAAAATCAGCTCCAGCATCTTGAGCGGCTTTGATTTTATCACCAGAAGTAATAACACATACAATTACTGTTTTACCTGTACCGGCAGGAAGAGCAAGCGCTCCACGAATCATTTGATCAGCATGTCTTGGATCAACACCAAGGTTGAATGCTAAATCTACAGTTGCATCGAATTTTTCATAACTAACTTCTTTTGTAAGATTGATAGCTTCTTCGATTGAATATAATTTTGTACCGTCTACTTTAGCAGCGGCTTCTAAAAACTTTTTTGACTTTGTCTTAGCCATGATAACACCTCATTGGTTCAAACGAGCTTTCGCTCTCCCATCTCATTAGTAGTCTAACTTTAAACCCATTGCTCTAACTGAACCTTCAATTGTTCTTTCTGCTGCTTCTTGTGTAGCTGCAGTAAGATCCACTCTCTTGGCTTCAACAATTTCTTCAACAACTTTCTTTGGAACAGTTCCCGCTACTTCAGTACCTGGTTTCTGTGATCCTCTTTTAAGCTTTAGCTTATTCTTAAGAAGATAAGATGCTGGTGGTGTTTTACAAACAAATGTAAATGATCTGTCTGAATAAACAGTAATGATTGTAGGTAAAATCGTTCCTGCTTCTTTTTGTGTCTTTGCATTAAAAGCTTTACAAAATTCCATGATATTAACACCTTTTTGACCTAATGCCGGTCCAATTGGTGGTGATGGATTTGCTTTACCTGCTTGAATTTGTAGCTTAATGAAGCCTGTAACCTTCTTAGCCATAATAACTCCTGCGATCTTAACGATCTTCCAACTAATTAATAATTATGCTTTTTCTACTTGAGTAAAATCTAATTCAACTGGCGTTGGTCTACCAAAAATTGAAACACTTACCCTTAGTTTTCCTTTCTCATTTACATGTTCAACAGTTCCGACAAATGAGGCGAATGGACCTTCAATAACCTTAACAGTCTCACCTTCTTCAAAGTCGATCGTGGCTCTAGTTTTCTTAGCACCCTCTTTCGCTTGACCTGTCATATAGGCCGCTTCCTCTTCAGTAATCGGCGCTGGTTTGTCAGATGTTCCACCTACAAATCCAGTAATCTTGTCAGTATCTTTTACAAGGTGCCAAGTACTATCATTCATGATCATTTTAATCAATATGTAACCTGGGAATAACTTCTTCTTAATCGTTCTCTTACGACCATTAGCATGAGTTGTTACAGTTTCTTCTGGAACCATAATCTCTGCAAAAGATTCAGTTTGCCTGTAATTTACAATTCTTTCTCTAAGGGCTCTCTGAATCTTACCTTCTTGGCCCGTTAGAGTCTTAGCAATGAACCATTTAAAGTCAGGAGTATCTCCCTTTGCAAATGAGTTCTCATCACGCTCTTCTTCACCTTCAGGTGCTTCACCTTCAGCAGCAACAGCAGCAACTTCTGTAACTTCTTCAGTAGTTTCCGTAGACTCAGTTGCTTGCTCTACTTCTTCTGGAGTTTTATTTTCTTCAGACATATATCACCCTATAATTAATATAATAATTCTAATATTTTTCTAAATGTAAAATCTACCATTACGAAGATTCCACTTATAACTGATACTGCGATTACTAATCCAACAGTCATTTTCATAACTGAGTCTTTGTCTGGCCAAACAACCTTAACTAACTCAGAGTAAACCTCTTGCATGTGAGTCGAAGCATTCTTATTTTTAAGAATTCCAACAAATGTACCTAAACCAATCAAGATTCCAATGGCTTGAGATACTACGAGGTAACTTGTAATCTTAGCTTCTAAGTCAAACCACTCACCTAATTGAGCCATAAAACGAATAGCTACAAAACCGGCTAAAATACTTAAAATTGCGACAAATGTATTGATCCATTTCTTGCCATCTTCAACTCGAACTAATGTCATCCGCTAAATCCTTGGACTATGCAGCCTCTTAGCAAAGTGCTAAAAATTGGCTATTGTTTACGTATAAGCTTTCCATATATCCAACAATTGGCACACTTTGTCCATTCTTTTTTGGAACAAACATTGACGCATCTTAGCACTATCAATAAATAGTAATATTTTCATTGAGATCTTGAGCTTGTAAATGGAAATCTTTTACACTTGAAGGCAAAAAAAAGACCGCACACGCGATCAGTAAGAATTTAAAATGGCGGGTGCAGAGGGACTCGAACCCCCAACCTACTGATTTGGAATCAGCCGCTCTACCATTGGAGCTATACACCCAAGCTTTGAATTCGTTAAAATTACAGAAAAGTCTTCTAACCGTCAACGAATTAAAGAATAAAAAAGGCCATCCGAAGATGGCCCTTTATATCGATATTTAATTTTATGAATTAATCAACGATCTCAGATACTGTACCAGCACCAATTGTTCTACCACCCTCACGGATTGCAAACTTAAGACCTTTTTCCATCGCGATTGGAGTAATTAACTCTACCTCGAAAGAAGTGTTGTC
>MAAC01011869.1_pt1 | contig 15756 bp, 14 predicted proteins | sample 1115981 | NCBI WGS metagenome assembly MAAC01 (sample SAMN04961126, study PRJNA320927) | seawater metagenome | isolation source: sample BD02T64 sea water enriched with oil for 64 days | place: USA:Gulf of Mexico | collected 2013-07-27 | reverse complement strand
CTTTAATTTAGCTGCTACCATAATTGATTAATCTCCTAACTCTTGAAGTCGCTGACGAGTAAACTGCCGCGCGCTTTCAGATAATTCTATGCTGTCTCTCGCTTGTTGATAGGCTTTAATGGCTTGCTTAAATTGACTATTACTATCAAAAGCAACCGCTAACCCTAACCACCAGCGCCCTATTTCAGGTTGTATTGTTGTTAACAACTGATATGCCTGAGCAGCGATGGAGAATTGCTCGGCTTGTTGAGCACTACTTGCCAACAATGATTGGTACTCAATATTCTTCACTGCAGCCAAAACCTTTAGAGTTGTGACCGCAGCAAGTGTTTGTCCTTGACTTAAGTATATACGAGCTTTCATCAGACGGTATTCACTGTCATTTGGCGACAGTGCGATACCTTGAGATAACAAATTAACCGCTGCTTGATAAGACTGTTTGCCAAACCATAACGCCGCTAATTGTTTACGTGCAACTTTGTTTTCAGGTACCACTAATAGCACTTCTTCAAATAACTTTTCTGCTTTAGTTAAATCATTATTTTCAACGGCACGCTCCGCTCGAGATATTTTTTGTCTCGCTAATTCGTCTGCGCTTAACTGTTTTCGGGAAATCGTCATCTGCGGTTTTGTTTTGCTATTATTTGGTTTTACAACCGCTTGATTCACTTTAGTTGGTATTGTCGGAACATCTTCAGGTGAAGTTGAGATAGTCGGAGTTGATTCAGCAGCTTGATGTTTTTCTACAGGATTATTAGATGACTTTTCCTCTTGCTTAATCGGTGTATTTTCAACAATAGGTAGACGAACTTCTTTTTCCTTTATTGACTCAGGAAGACGTGACTCTTGCTTTTCTTTATTGATTGATTCTGGCAATGATTTTTCATCGACTTGAGCAGGCGTAATCATTGGCGCTATCGGCTGTGATGCATGAACATGACTATTTTCAGCTTTTAACTGTTTATTCTCGTTATACAATTGCCAAAACAATAGTCCAATACCATTTATCAACAACACTACCACAACGGTGATAGTAATGAGTTTCGATGATGACGACTTAACCACTACCGATGATGATCTATCATCTAGGGTGTTTTGTTCATTTTGCCGTTCATCAAGATCTTTGAGCATTTGATTGATAACACTCATAATGCCACTCCAAAATAATATCCAGCCAGCAAAACTCCGGCTAATACACTTAAGGACACGAGTAGGATCTTTTTGCTAGTTGAAGAATAAGCCGTCGATTCTGTGTCTTGTGCCGCTACTTTTAAATGGAGTTTGGTAATTTGATATTGTCCTTGTCCATAACTGAGCATTAACATTTTATGGCAAAGTATATTCACCAAGCGTGGGATCCCTTTAGTGATCCTAGCTATTTTCTTGCAAACTCTTTGATTAAATAATGCAGCACCTTTATAACCTGCAACATTTAATCGGTGATGGATATATTGCTCAACTTCAGTAGTCGACATTTCTCGTAATCGATAAGAAAACGTGATCCGCTGCTTTAATTGCCTAAAACCTTTTTCATTGAGACGTTGGTCTAGCTCTGGTTGGGCAAACAAAACGACTTGTAGTAACTTGCGAGTTTCTGTTTCTAAATTGGTAAACAGCCTTAATGCTTCTAAGCTTTCGGCTGGCAATGCTTGGGCTTCGTCTAAAATAAGCACCACCGAATGACCGTCACTATGCAATTCAAGTAACCGCTGTTGAATACGTTGAGTTAACAGTTGTATTGACATACGCTGCGCTTGTTTAACACCTAGCTCTACCGCCACAGCGCGACGTAATTCATCCGGGTTTAAGTAAGGATTAGGAATATAGGCAGTAACAAAGTGTTCTGGTATTTCGTTTAATAGCTTTCTGCACAGTAAGGTTTTTCCAGTACCTACTTCGCCAACCACTTTAATAAAACCTTCACCGGTTTTTAAAGCCGTTAATAATACCGCTAATGCTTCATTGTGAGGCTCTAAGCCCACATAAAAATTTGTATTGGGGGTTAAAGTAAAAGGTAACTCCTTTAACCCAAAGTGATACAAGTACATAATTTAATCACTACTGATTGGTTTGATGGCTAGGTTCTTTGATTTGTTCTTCTTCAGGGAACCACTCTTTTAGTAGTTTTCTGGCATCTTTTAATTGATTTTTCCATGTGTCTTGCCCTACAACGGTAGGTTTAAGCATAATGATCAACTCTTTCTTCTGCGTCGTTTGACTTTTACTCTTAAAGAGTTCGCCCAATAACGGGATATCACCTAGCAGTGGAGTTTTTGATTCTAAATCAACTTTTCTGGTCTCGATTAAACCACCGATAACAACAATTTCACCTGACTGTGCACGAATAATAGTATCGGACTCTCGAACACTACTTTGCGCTAAAGGTAAGGCAAAGTCTTCGGTGCCAAGTCGAATGGTTTTCACCTGTTCATCGGTAAGTGTTACCGATGGGTGAATATGTAAAATGACTTCACCATTTTCATCTATTTGTGGTGTTACGTCTAAAGCAATGCCTGAGAAAAACGGTGTTAGCTGAACTTCAGGTGTAGTAGTTGTCGCAGTACCTGTTGTTGTTGTGCTTGATACCTCAGTAACAAAGTATTCATCTTCACCCACTTTAATGACCGCTTTTTGGTTATTCGTTGCCGTGATACGAGGGCTTGATAATACTTGCACATTACCTTGTGTTTGTAATAATTCAACCACCCCTGAAAAATCAGCATTTAGAAAACTTAATGCCGTCGTGCCACCTATGGCTGAAGAAATTACATTACCGGTTATATTACCTGTAGTTGAAAAGGTTAAGTCAGTACTTTCGGCATGACCCAGCACTTGATCCCATTTAACCCCTTGCTTGTACTCATCATTTAAGGTGACTTCCAGTATTTTAGCTTCGATGATCACCTGTCGACGTAAATGATCTTGGGTATCGTTAATAAACTTTTTCACCGCAGCGATTTCACTCGGGTAAGCACGCACCGTCACTAAACCGGCTTGAGGAGAAACAATCACTGAACGACCCTGTTCGACACCAACTAGCATTGTTAGTGTTTCTTTAAGTTCTGTCCAAAAATCAGATTGATTTTCTGTGTATATATTGATGCCACTGCCGCCGCTCTGACCACTTTGCCCACCTTGTCCACTTTGTCCGTTTTGTCCATTTTGTCCACTTTGGCTGCTATTTCCGCTACGGCCTGAGCGATTACCGCCGCCACCGCCACTGTTAGGATCATTTCCAGATACCCCCCCAGAGTTGATACTGGTGCTTGAGGTGCCAAAACGTTTCACATACAAATAATTTAATGGGATGGTTTCTGTGCGGATACCTGCAGGGTAAACTTGAATAATTTTACCTTTTCGACGTATTTCATAACCATAAAGCTCCTCAATAACATCAAGTGCTTCGTTAAAGGTGACGTCTTTCAAATTTAAAGTAATATTGCCCGATACATCAGGGTGTACCGCTGCACTGTATGAAGAGTCTTGCACTAGAGCAGCGAAAAATGCTTGAGCATCTACTTGGCTTGCTGCTATTTCTAAGCGTTTTTCAGCTAATAATCCTTGACGAGCGTGAGAGATACTTTGTTGCATCAACTCTTGCTGAACCACTGATGGCACTCTGGTTAATGGTTTAGGAGAATTAATACTATTCGATTGCTCAATCGCTTGGTCAAGGGCCTTAGTGACATGAGTCGGTTGAGGTGGTACTGACTTACAGCCAACCAAGAATACAAAAATGGCACTTAAACAAAAGCTTATTAGAGGTTTATTAATCGCTATTTTTCTCTTCATTATTATTTGGCTACCACGGGTGAAAACAACGTCAATTTAAGGTTTTTCTCTGGTGAAGATAACACCACATAGTTTTTTGTTATCTTTGATAAATGATATTGACTGATCGGATCAGTAATGTGAAGCACTTTACCGCTTATTACAGCTATTTTTTTTTCACCTTGTTCAACAATAGCTTGTAAAACCAAGCTATCTTGAACAATAGCTTTAGTTGTTACATTACCACTAAAGCTGAATGGCTTAGTTGGATCTGCTGATTTCGCTTGGCTAAACAGAGCGAATAACAATAACAACAACGAGCTGAATTTATACACCGATAAACTCCTTCTTCGTACTTAAGCTATACATTTCAATATGTAACTCACTGTTAGGGTATTGGATTAATTTATAATCAAATGTTTGCCAAAAAAACTTCCAGTCGAGCTTTTCTAATTGCTTTAAGTAGTCTCTCAAAGCAAAATAATCACCTTTAAGTTTAAGCTTTAAGCCGTGTTTATACAAAGTTAGTGATTGTTTACTTTGTGTAGAGTCTTCAGAGTCATCACTTTTGTCTGTCTCAGCCGACTCTTGCTGAGGCAATTTCAAAGCTTGTGCTTCAATAATTTCAAACGATAACAAGGCGACAGTTTTTTCCATCTTCAATAAATCAATTAACGCATAACGCATTTGTATTGGGTTTATTAAATCCGATGTTAACAACATCAACTCATCATCAACCGTTGATAGTTTTTTCTCATACTGTGCAATTTGTTTTTCAATGGCAATATTGGGATCATTTGCTAATGATTGTTCGAGAATTTGAATGCTAGTTTTCGTTGATTTATTTTTAGTTGTGGTTTGGTTAATTTGTTTAGTTAATTTTTCTATGGCGATTAACTTCTCATCGATTGCTAAGGTAAAAAATATAAAGACAATACCAATAAGACCGGTCAAAAAAACAAGATACTGCTCTCTTGGCGTGATGGTTAAAAACTTAGCTGAATATTCTTGCCATATCTTTTTCATCATCAACTCCCTGTTTGCTCAATAATTGGCTGAGAGCTCACGGTAAAGGTCATCACTTTTTGCTCATTTTCACTTAAACTAAAATGACTAAACGAATGACCGGATAAAAAAGTTGAGTTTTCAAAGGCAGCTAACCAAGCGGGTACCGCTTCAGGTTTTCTTGCTAAACCGGAAAACACCATGTTGTTAGCGCTCATCTGCACATGCTGCAAACTTACGTCTTTATGGTGTAATTCTGATAATTCTGTCATGGCGGTAGAAAAACCAGCAGCATAAGTCGATGAAGCATCGGTAAGATGCCCATGTAAGGATTTTTTATTCAATAACAACAGTTTTACTGTTTCAAGCTTTTCTTGCAGTACTGGGCTCGCTTTATTTTTTCTTACTTTATTTTCTAACTCTGTTAAATAGCTGTCCTGTTTCGTTTTCAATTGATTGGCAGTATTAAAACCTGCAGACCGTTCTTGCAATTTATATTCGCTTGATATCATCCAAGCCGTCATTATTGTTAAGCTGATAAACCATAATATTACGACAAGTTGCAAAGTCCATAGCGGCTTTTGAGGTATGAGTTCATCTTGCAATAAATTAATCGATAATTTTTGCATATTTACTCACCTCCCGTGCGCGGTAGCATAGTGGCACCAATACTCGCGGCATACTCACGCTGGTCTTCATATCCCTCAGGCATGGTGAACATATTGACAGGAACATGAGTATTTTCCGCTAAACGTCTTGCTAAGTACGCTTCGTTCTTCATGGGTACTAAGACATCAATATTACGAATAGGCGCCTGTTTCAACTGTCTTTCAAAGTAATCCGTCGAGCGCTGAACTTCAAGACTCAATGAATCGATGATGCCCATGTTCAATTCATCTTCAGATTTTTCAGCAATCTTTTCCATGCCACGTAAACGACGTTGGAAATATAAAAGGCCTTGTTTAATAATCAAAATCAACATGTCTTCTTGAGGTTGCTGACAAATAATTAAGTGTGCTTCATCTGTGATCGGACATAAACTCGCAAAGGCAAACTCTTCTACGGTTATGGTACCAATCGTTATTTTGTTTTTACTAAGGCTTTTAACCCAAGAAGCAAGATCATTTTTATTGGCGCAGACGACATTGATTTTTTCCATGCCTCCAACCAGCTTAGGCCCATCAAAATAATCAACTATCATGTTTTCGGGGGAAATGGTGACCAGTTCTTTAACTTGCCATTTAACCGCGGCATTGATTTCATTTTCAGGCACTTGAGGTTTGTCGATTTGTACAATTTGATTTTGTTTAGAAGATAAAACCACATGACATTGCCCTTGAATATCACCATTTTGATGTAATTGTTTAAAGGCTTGATGGTATTGATTATCAATAACTTGAGTGCTATCGCATAAAACTTGTTGTTCATCATTAACCATGCAATAACTGATCGCCTGCTGTTGCAAGCTAATGCCGAGATTTCCAGTAGGATCTGGCGGGGAAAATAATTGTTTTATACGTTTAATGAGTGACATTTATCGATATTATTAGTCTTAAAAACAAATGGTCTAAATTCATTATCCCTGATTAGTCATTATGCGCAAGTTATTTAAAGGAAATTATATAGATATCTAAAGAAAATCATCAACTTTAGTCTTATTATACTTAATTAAACAACAATCATATCCAAGGTAAGTGATGTCAAATGAATGAATTATTTCAGTTGGTATAAATAGCTTTAGCAACCTGAGCAACGGGTTCGGTAAAATAATGTCCCTGTCCACCATCAATGCCTAGCATTATTAATGTTTTCCATTCTTCGATACTTTCAACACCCAGTGCATAGACGTCAACTTTATGAGCTTCACAGATAGCTATGACACTCCGAACAAAAATTTGATTTTCTGGCTTTTTATCAATATTTAAGACAATACTACGATGCAGTTTCATGTAACTAATTGGGTATGATTTAATATAATCCGCACTTTCGATATATTGCCCCACTTTATCAACCAGTAAATTGATACCAAGTTGATGTAAAGTCGACAATATTGGTTTTAATTCGGTTAAATGATTAACTAAGTGGTATTCGCTTACTTCAATAATGAGCCTTGTAGAAATCGTTTGATAGCGTAATAAAATCTCGGTGATCTTTTCAATAAAGCCTTTCGCTAGTAATGATTCTATAGATAAATTCAAACTGCAATCATCTTGTTGCTCGTTATCATACGACAGCAACCTACATACTTGTTCAAACATCAATAAGTCAATATCTTTGATTAAACCACATTTTTGCGCCATGGGTAAAAAGACTCTTGCGTCAATCAAGTTACCTTCGAAATCACGTACCTTTGATAATGCTTCATGATGTAATTGTTGCTCACTATCAATGGCAAATACTGGTTGGAAAAAGATCACAAAAGCATTTTTTTCTATCGCTGATTTTAAGAGATTAAGCCAGTTAAGGGATCCCTTCACCGTTGTATGCTCAACTTCTCCGGGATCAAACATAAACCATTGGGATGGCCCCTGTAGCTGTGCCGAACGTAATGCCATATCAGTTTCTGATTTTACTTGGTAAGAGTTTTCCGCATTAGAAAAGTAACTCACCCCAATGTGAATAAACGCATCTTTATTGACCCCGACAGGTACATCAACTTTGCTTAAACTCAGTACTAATTTTTCAGCTAAGTTTTCAGCTTCAAGAAAAAATATATGAGGGACTATGACAGCAAGTTCAAATTCTGACCTCCGGGCAAGAAAATAATGAGTGAGTGGGGTTAACAGGTCATTTAACGTTGAAATAAGCGCCTCAATTAATGCTAACGCTTGCTGTTGTCCATAGAGGGTTCGTACGAGTTCACACTCTTTAAATTGAATAAAGTACACAGCACCTTGAATGTCTTCTTCTTTCAGTAATTCTTCTAAGCGGTTATTAAAAAAGTCTCGATTACCTACTCCTGTTTCCTTGTCCAGTAATGCATTACCAAGTAGCTTTCGGTCAAATTGACTATCCTCATTTTCAGTGGCTTCAAGTTGCTCAACAAGGCTATTTATCGTTTGAGTCAAATTATCATCAGAGTGTGGTAAAACTTTAATTTCACCACGAACCTTAGATAAATTTGCCCAGTCTTCAAGTTGTGATATTAAAAATAGTTTGCTGGCAAAAACTCTCTTCATGGAGTAAATCGCCGACGTTATAATGAAAATCACGAGGATAAACGAAACAAATAATACACCGACCAGTAGCATGTTTTCGGTCAAAATATAGCTCAAGATAACTATAGCCAAACAACAAAAAATGGTCGCAAGTAAGATAATTTTAACAAAGCGTTTATATTGGTTTTTTATTTCTTGAGTAGAATGCGACATAAATATACTAATCAATGAACTTAATAGAAATTGTAGTCAATTTTGCGCAAGCATGTTTGTTTTTAACAAATTTATATCGTGTGACTTAATTAATGCCCGTTTGATTAAGTTATTGCCACTCAGTGAGAATCAATTATTGAACAGGCTATTCTTAAAGCCTGTTCAATTTGTTACTTTATTTTCGCATGCCCGATAGGCGTACCCATTCTTCTTGTACAGCTATTGGGTCCATTTGGCACCATTGACCATAAAGGTTTTGCAGTTCTGCGGCTTGTTCTTCCAAAACACCAGACAGTGCCAATAAACCATTATCGCCAACAAACTCGATAATAGTAGGTGCAAGCTCACGTAAAGGCCCCGCTAAAATATTAGCGACTACCACATCAGCTTTGAAGCTAGGTTGATCTTTAGGTAAATACAGTTCAAGTCTGTCACTAACACCGTTACGTTCGGCATTTGCCTTACTGGCTTGTAACGCTTGTGGGTCAATATCAATACCGATCACTTTTTCAGCGCCTAGTTTTAGTGCCGCTAGTGATAAAATGCCTGAGCCACAACCAAAATCAACGACCGTCTTACCTACAAGATCTAAACCATCTAACCAAGTTAAACACAGTGCCGTTGTAGGATGTGTTCCGGTACCAAAGGCCAAGCCGGGATCTAACATTACATTGACTGCGTCGGGTTCTGGTACATCTCGCCAGCTGGGGCAAATCCATAAACGCTGGCCAAATTTCATTGGATGAAAGTTATCCATCCACTCACGTTCCCAGTCTTTATCTTCCAATTGCTCTAATTTATAGCGCATCGCTTTTTTATCAGGGTGAATACCTTGTAAATATGAAATTACTTTATCCATATCGTGGCTAGCATCATATAAGCCCATCACAACGGTATTAGACCAATAGATCACTTCATCGCCGGGTAACGGCTCATAAATTGGGGTATCTTTTGCATCAATAAAAGTCACTGCTTGTGAACCACAAGCCATCAGCCAATCACTGTATTTCTCCGCCGTTTCTTCATCAGCATTTAATCTAAGCTGTATCCAAGGCATGTTTGTACTCTAATTATTAGACATTAGTGATAGTTTAACATTGTTCAAAAGAAAAACTGATTGCTATTTAATCAGTTGCACGACAATATAACCTAACTCGCTATTATAAAAAGGAGATTCTATGCGAAGTTATTTTAAAGCCTTATTGCTACTAGCCGTATTTTCTTCTTTTTCATCCCAAGTTTTTGCACAGCGAATCTTATTTGTTACCGAAGACCTACCACCTTTACAAATAGAACAAGAAAACAAACCACCAAGCGGTGCTTTAATAGAGCTCATTAATTTAGTGATAAAAGAGGCTGATATTAAGGCAGAAATAGTTTTCTATCCTTGGGCAAGAAGTTATGAACTTGCACTTAAAACACCTAATACTTTTGTCTTTTCAATGTTAAGAAGTAAAGACAGGGAAGAGAAGTTTCATTGGATTAGCAATTTATTTTCCATCAGTTCATATTTTGTCGCTTTAAAGTCGCGCACCGATATTGAAGTGAATAGTGTTGAAGATGCAAAAAGTTACTCTGTCGGTTCAATAAGACACTATGTCGCAGAAAGCTACTTAAAAGAAAAAGGCTTTATAGCTAAACAAAACCTCTATGTAAGTAGTCAACATTCAATATTATGGCAAATGTTATATAGTGGCAGAACAGATATCGCTTTCACCAATAGCCTTGTATGGCGCCAAGGTGTTAAAAAAGCGGGGTTAGATCCAAATAAATTGAAATTCATTTATCAAGTTCCAGATTATGCTTCGGATTTATATTTAGCTGCAAACTTAAATACAGATAAAACAATCCTAAATAAAGTGAAAAATAGCATTGCAGCAATAAAAGCTGATGGTCGTTATAATAAAATCATGGTTAAATGGCAGCTAAGCTCTTTAAATTAATCAAAATGGTATCAACCTCAGCCTAACCGCTCATTTCAGCCTATGAACTACTTTCCCATATTTTTAACTGCCGATAAAATCAATGCCGTTGTTATAGGTGGCGGAGATGTTGCCGCTCGAAAAATCGAACTTCTGCTAAAAACTAACGCTAAAATTACCATTATCAGTGCCACGGTAAATATCAGTGTCGAGCGTTTGATTAATACTCACCAACTGAAATGGCTAAGTCAAAATTTCGCCAAGGGTATGTTAAAAGAATTTAATCTCGTCATTGCCGCAACTGATAACTCAGCCGTAAATAGTGAAGTTCACCAAGAAGCAGAACAACTAGATATTTTAATTAATGTTGTAGATCAACCTGAACTTTGCAGTTATATCACGCCAGCCATTATTGATCGCTCCCCGATCCTTGTAGCACTATCAAGCTCTGGCAGTGCACCAATATTATTAAGAATGTTACGTGAACAAATAGAAAAAAACCTACCCGATGGTTATGGCAAACTTGCCGATTTTTCTTATAAATTCAGAGATCATGTCAAAGCAAGAATAAAAGGGTTGCGAAACCGACGCAGTTTCTGGGAATCAACCTTACGTGGAGCAATTGGTAACGCGATTCTACAAGGTAATACCCAACAAGCAGAGCAACAGTTAATCGCCAGCCTAAATGAAGAAATTCCGCCCCCGCAAGGTGAAATAACCTTTATCCATACCTTAGATGGCGATCCAGATAAGCTCACGTTAGCAGCACATCGAGACATGCAATTTGCTGATGCTGTTTTTTATGATGAAACGGTTAATATTAATTTAATTGAATACATTCGTCGTGACGCTGATAAGTTTCCACAGTCAGTACCTTCAAGCATGCTGATAAACTTTCAACATGCAATAGAGCTTGCACAGTCTGGGAAGAAAGTTATTTATTTACTCGCTGAGCATCATGCTTTACCACATAATTCAGCATTAACTCTCAGTGACATTTCAGTAAAAGAGTTAGTAAGTGGCCAGTAATTTTTATCAGTGTTATTTACGCTAAAATATTAGTGTTTAAACTTGAATACTTGGTTAAAAGTATCAGTGAGTAATTCAATTTTTTTCACTTCTCTGGGTATCTTTTTTGAAACCAAAGATAAATTGAACTGATAAGTTAATTCGCTAGGTTGAATAATACGAATTTCACCTTTATTAAGCTCTTTTTGGATATAACTTTGTGGCATAAATCCTAAATATCGACCAGATAAAATCATCGTTTTTCGGGTATCAAATTGGTACGACTTAGCTGATAGATTGAGTTTTACTAATTGTTCGCGCCCTAAATTGTCGATATCTATACCCGGATGAATCGCAGGCATAGCGGCTAATTCTTCAGCCGTAATCTGACTATCCACTTTACTAAAAAAAGCATGCTCTTTGCCACAACACAGATAAACAGGTTCATTAAAAAGCGAATCGTATTGCAAACCATCAACGGCTTGATATTTAGGAAATAGGCCTATATGCGCTTTATCATTGAGCAGCTGCTTCTCAATATTTGAGATTGAATCGCTGTCTAACACCACATGTAAATTGGATGAACTATCGTGAATTAACTGGATCACTGCAGCCAGTTTTTTTTGTTTGGTGTCGTCTAGTTTATCTGCACATAAAATAACAAGCTCACCACTTAGCTCTTTTCCTAACGTACCAATTAATAAAGAAAAATCATTTATAGAGCCCAACAAATCTATCACCGCCCGATAAACGGCTTGGCCATCTTCCGTCAACAAAAAACCTCCACGGCCACGTAAACACAAAGTTAGCTTCATGCGAGCTTCAAGATTAGACATATGCACACTAATCGTTGAGCGTGTCACGCCAAGTGCTTTTTCAGCAGCAGCGAAACCACCATATTCAACGACCGAAACAAAAATCCGCAAAAGACGTAAGTCGTAATCAGTTACTGGCCTTGGAATGATAGATGTAGCATCCATTAGTTTTACCTGCTTCAAACTTTAGGTTTAATGTTTTGTATTTAACCTTAGTTAGATTTGTTATTCAATAGCGAAAAGCATTGGTTTGGAGATAAACATGCACAAATTAAACGATCAGCAACTATTAAAGAAGTTTTCATATATCAATGGTAGTTGGCATAGCAGTGAAACTAACTTTGAGGTAACTAATCCTGCCGATGGTGAAATTGTTGCAAAAGTAAGTAATGCAGGTGTTGCTGAAACAGCACTTGCGGTTCAAGCAGCAAAGTCGGCTTTAAAGATGTGGTCGAGTAAATCGGCTAATGAGCGAGCCGCATTAATGCGTAATTGGTTTAATTTAATGATGCAACATCAAGATGACTTGGGCCAAATACTAACCTTAGAGCAAGGTAAACCCTTGGCGGAAGCAAAAGGCGAAATTGCTTATGGCGCGGCATTTATAGAATGGTTTGCTGAAGAAGGTAAACGTGTTTATGGCGATACGATTCCGGGTCCATCTGGCGATAAACGGATTATTGTCATCAAACAACCCGTTGGTGTAGTTGCTTCAATCACGCCATGGAATTTCCCTAATGCGATGATCGCTCGAAAAGCAGCGGCAGCCTTAGCTGCTGGCTGTACCTTTGTTGTTCGCCCTGCGACCCAAACACCACTTTCTGCTCTTGCCATGGCTGAATTAGCAGAGCGAGCAGGAATTCCTGCAGGTGTATTTAATGTCGTGGTTGGGGATAATGCTCGAGGCATGGGGGAAGTGCTTACTCAACACCCAGATATAGCCAAGTTTACCTTTACCGGCTCAACTGCTGTAGGCAAATCATTAATAGCCCAATGCGCGACTACGGTTAAAAAGGTTTCAATGGAATTAGGCGGAAATGCACCTTTTATCGTTTTTGATGACGCTGATATCGATGCAGCTGTACAAGGTGCAATGGTCTCTAAATATAGAAATGCCGGTCAAACCTGTGTTTGTACCAACCGTATTTTTGTGCAAGCGGGAGTGATTCAAAAATTTACCGATAAGTTTGTTGCTGCTGTGGCCAAACTAAGTATTGGCAATGGTTTAAGTGATGGTATCAACATTGGCCCGATGATCTCAAAAACCGCAGCTGAAGATGTTAACAAACTCGTCACCGACTCTGTTGCTGCTGGTGCAAAAATAGTGCTCGGTGGCGGTTATCACCCTGCAGGTGAAAACTTCTATCAACCAACCATCATGACAGATGTCACTAATGATATGCCGATTTCTGCCAATGAAATATTTGGGCCGGTGTCCCCGATCATCAGCTTCACCGATGAAGAAGAGGTGCTCGCGATGGCAAATGCTAGTGAGTATGGCCTAGCATCGTATTTTTATTCTCGCGATATTGGCCGTATTTGGCGCATCGCTGAAGGTCTTGAATACGGTATGGTTGGCATTAATGAAGGTATTATTTCAAATGCTGCGGCTCCTTTTGGTGGAATGAAACAATCAGGTAATGGCCGAGAAGGTTCTAAGTATGGCTTAGATGATTACTTGGAAATTAAATATTTATGCATGGGTGGCTTGGACAAATAACGTCATTGTTAACACCCTGCACTACTCACCATTTTTTAATATAAGAACTGAACGAAATTAGGTAAAAATCATGAAAAACTCAGACTTACAAGCAAGAAAAGTAAAAGCAATCGCCCGTGGTCAAGGTAATATGTATCCAGTATATGTTGAACGAGCAGTAAACTCAGAGATATGGGATGTTGAAGGGAAAAGATATATAGACTTTGGTACAGGAATCGCGGTTTGTAATACTGGCCATAGCCATCCAAAAGTCATCGCTGCGGTTAAAGAGCAATTAGATAAATTTAGCCATACCTGTGTGATGGTCAATCCTTATGAAGTTGCGGTTGAACTGGCAGAGAAATTAACAGCAATTGCCCCCGGCGAGTCTGAGAAAAAAGCGATTTTTGTTTCAACCGGTGCTGAAGCGGTGGAGAATTGTGTAAAAATAGCCCGTGCCCATACCGGTCGTCGCGGTGTTATTGCCTTTAATGGTGGCTTTCATGGTAGAACAAACTTAACCATGGCTTTAACAGGGAAAATTACACCGTACAAAAACCTCTTTGGTCCATTTCCAGGTGATATTTTTCATGCCCCATTTCCAATCGATTGTCATGACATCAGTGTTGCACAATCCTTAAAGGCAGTAGAAAACTTATTTAAAGTTGATATTGCGCCAACCGATGTTGCCGCCATTATTGTTGAGCCTATTCAAGGTGAAGGTGGTTTTTATCAAGCACCTGCTGAGTTTTTACAAGCGTTACGTAACATTTGTGATGAGCATGGCATAGTCCTCATTGCTGATGAAATACAAACAGGCTTTGGTCGCACCGGTAAAATGTTCAACTTTGAATATTCAGGGGTTGAAGCTGACTTAATGACCATGGCGAAAGGTATTGCTGGTGGTTTCCCAATTGCTGCCGTAGTTGGCAAAAGTCATATTATGGATGCGCCACTACCTGGTGGTTTAGGTGGTACTTATGGTGGTTCACCTGTTGCCTGTGCGGCAGCGTTAGCCGTACTTGAAATAATTGAAGAAGAAGATCTTATGAACCGTTCAAATCAAATTGGTGCACTATTTAATGAGCGACTAAGCCTGTTACAAAGCCAGCACCCGCAATTGATTCTTGATGTTAGAAATACCGGTTCAATGATTGCTATGGAGCTTGTTCATGATGGCGATGCCGAGCAACCTAATACGCAATTAACACAAGCAATAATCGCCAATGCGGCAAAATATGGTTTAGTCTTACTGGCCTGTGGGTTTTATGGTAATGTTATTCGGTTTTTACCGGCACTAACAATCAGTGATGAACTCGCCAATGAAGGATTAAATGACTTTACTCATTTATTCAATGAATTGTCGAATTAATTCACCAGTATAAGGTACAACAAAAGAGATGAGTAGCCACTTAATACATATTGACGCAACCTTAGAAGACAGTTTGCAAAGTCAAATACGTCATAAACTGGTGGAAGGTATTCTAGTTGGCTCCTTTGCTGCTGGAACTAAGCTTCCCTCATCTCGAAAACTGGCCAAGCAGCTTGCCGTATCAAGAAATACCGTAGTATTGGTTTATCAGAACTTAATTGATGAAGGCTACATTGAAAGCAGAGAACGTAGCGGTATTTATGTTAGTGACAAAATTTCACAAGGCAAAGTAGAGTTTGATCAACAACAGCCTAGTTACGATGCTTCATCAACGAATAACTATCACCGTTTTAAGGGGGCATTAGCAACAACCAATGCCACCTCTTGTCCACAAAATTGGCAAAGATTTAATTATCCTTTTATTGACGGTAAGTTTGACTCGTCTTTATACCCAGTTAAAGAATGGCGAGAAGCAAACAATAAAGCCAATACCACTAAAGAAATTTATCAGTGGTCAGAATTGCAAGGTATAGAAGATGATCCGATGTTACTGGATGAGATCCGGACAAAGATTTTACCTAGGCGAGGTATACAAGCGACCCATGATGAAATATTAATTACTGCAGGTAGCCAACAAGCCCTACATTTAATATGCCAACTTTTTGTTGATCAAACCGTAACCGTTTCGGTAGAAGAGCCTGGTTACCCAGAAATGCGCGAACTATTATTAAAACAAGGGGCGAAATTACATTATCAAGCCATTGACAATAAAGGCTTGGTGGTGAATGACCAG
>MAAC01010251.1_pt1 | contig 15762 bp, 14 predicted proteins | sample 1115981 | NCBI WGS metagenome assembly MAAC01 (sample SAMN04961126, study PRJNA320927) | seawater metagenome | isolation source: sample BD02T64 sea water enriched with oil for 64 days | place: USA:Gulf of Mexico | collected 2013-07-27 | reverse complement strand
AACGGCCAGTGGGTCGCCTCCTGGCACTTAGTCTCAGCCGGTTCGATTGTCGCGGCGATGCCTCCGGTACTGATGTTCTTCGCAATGCAGAAACACTTCATCGCCGGTCTGACATTAGGGGCAGTTAAATAATGTACCAGCTACCAACTGTCGCTATGTTGTGCGTCATGAAGGAACACATGATTGCCAGCGTGACACCAGGAGTGGTGAAGTAATGCAAACCTGGCGCTTGGGCACTCTTGAGCAAACTATAGTGCTGTGCAGTGAACAGCACCAGCTACCCAGTATAGTTTACTGGGGTGGCCTGCTGGCCGAGGACGAAGATATTCAGCAAGTCGCCAACTCGGCGCGTTATGACGTCAATGGTGGCATGTTAGACCAAGTCTCCGATTTATCAGTGGCGCCACAGCACAGCAACTCATTCCCCGGACAGACCGCAATGCAACTGCGCGATGCGCAGGGAAATCAGCTGTGGCTCGACCTGACTTTTGTCAGTGAGCAACGCAGTGACTATAGCTTGTGTCTCAACTATCGCGACAGCGCCTTGGGAATAGATTACCAGCTGCAAGTTCTGACAGATGTACAAACCAATATGTTTACTTTTAGCGCTACAGTGCAAAGTGAACAGCCTATATATATCGACTGGCTGGCTGCGCCAGTTTTACCGGCGCCGCAAAACAGTCAACACACTCTGGAATTTTCTGGCCGCTGGTGTGGTGAACTGCAAATGCAGAGCGTCCACTGGCGCCCTGGAGCGCGCTTGCGCGAGTGCCATTTAGGTCGCAGCTCCCACGAGCATTTCCCGGCACTGCTGATGCCTTGCTCTGGTAGCAGCAATAGCAACGGATCAGCTTATGGTTTGCACTACGGCTGGTCTGGGGGACACAAAATGCTGGCGGAAGAGCTACCCGACGGCAGACGCCAAATTCAATTTGGTCACGCCTCTCAGACAGATAGAAAGACTAGCAAGGTTTTCAAAACAGCGCCTCTGTACGCCACTTATTCGAATAACGGGCTGAACGGTTTAGCCCGGGCATTCCAAAGTCATTTACGCCACAATATCGTCTCTTTTCCCGATAGTAATAAACCTCGGCCGATCCACTATAATTGCTGGGAAGCTGTGTATTTTCAACACGATCTGACCACTTTGAAAGACATTGCCCGCAGAGCCGCAGACTTAGGCGCCGAGCGTTTCGTCTTAGATGACGGCTGGTTCAAAAATCGCAACGACGACTGCAGCAGTCTGGGTGACTGGTGGGTAGACCCGCTAAAATACCCACAAGGTTTAACGCCACTGATCGAATATATACAAAGCCTAGACATGGGTTTCGGTCTCTGGTTTGAACCTGAAATGGTCAGCCCCGACAGCGATTTATATCGCCGCCACCCGCAATGGATATTGGGCCCGCAACAACAATTGTTAGGCCGCCAGCAACTGGTCTTAGATCTCAGTCAGGTAGCTGTTAGGGAGTACTTATTCGAGCGCATGTCCAGCTTGTTAAGCGAATACCCGATCGAGTACATCAAGTGGGATCACAACCGCGTATTACCACAGGTCGATGCCGCTCAAACTCGAGGGCTCTATCAACTGTTAATCGACCTGCGAGAGGCACATCCAGAGGTTGAAATAGAGAGCTGTTCATCCGGTGGCGGACGTATAGATTTTGGCATATTGCAACACACCCAACGCATCTGGTTATCAGATTCCAACGACGCCCTGGAGCGCTTCTGGATGCAACATAACGCCGCACTGTTTTTCCCCAGTGAGATCACCGGCAGCCATATCGGGCCCGCCCGCTGTCACACTTCCGGTCGCGAGCTGCCAATCGCTTTTCGCGCCTGGGTAGCCGCCAGCAGGCACTTAGGTTTTGAAATGGACCCCAGAGAGCTGAGCGACTCTGATATTGAATTGATTAAAGAAGTCAGCCACTGGTATAAGACTAACCGAGACTGGCTACACTGCGGTCACATACTGCGCTTAGACAGTGATGACAGTGCGGTGTTGGGCGAATTACAACTGGCCGCAGATGGCAGCCAGTTGGTCGCTTTTGTCGCCCAGATGAGCGTGAGTCAACAAGTGCTGCCAAGACCGATTCGGCTAACAGGCCTGCAGCCAACTGCCCGCTATCAAATTAAACTACACAACCCGCAACAAAGCGCACCCACCAGCCGTGGTAACCCGGCGCTTAAAACTGCGCCGGTTACTCTTAGCGGTCGGGTATTAATGGAACGTGGCATACAGCTACCAATAGCATTTGCGGCCACCTTATGGGTTATCGAAGGTAAAAAATTATGACAGACAAAAAAACGCGTCGCTCTCAGGCATGGTATGGCAAGCAGGACAAAGACGGCTTTATTCACCGCAGCTGGATGAAAAATCAGGGCTTTCCCGACCACGTTTTCGATGGTCGCCCGATCATAGGCATCTGCAACACTTGGTCTGAGTTGACTCCCTGTAACTCTGGGTTGCGTGATTTAGCGGAGATGGTCAAGCGCGGTGTCTGGGAGGCCGGCGGCTTTCCGGTGGAATTCCCGGTGATGTCACTGGGCGAGACGCAAATGAAACCAACCGCCATGTTGTTCCGCAATTTGCTGGCCATGGATGTTGAAGAGAGTATCCGCGCCTATGGCATCGACGGCGTAGTACTGCTCGGTGGCTGTGATAAAACCACCCCCGGCCAGTTAATGGGTGCTGCCAGCGTCGACCTTCCGACCATCGTTGTCTCCTCCGGCCCGATGCTCAACGGAAAGTGGCAGGGCAAAGATATTGGCTCTGGCACAGACGTCTGGAATGGCGGCGGAATCGGGCATGAGCCGCTCCGCGGGTGTCTGCATGACTATGGGTACCGCCTCGACTATGGCCTCCTTAGTAGAGGCGATGGGATTGTGCCTGCCGACCAACGCAGCGCTTCCGGCTGTGGACGCACGCCGAGCTGCCCTCGCTCACCTCACCGGCAAACGTATCGTTGAGATGGTCGAAGAAGATCTGGTCATGTCTAAAGTGCTGAGCAGAGAGAGCCTGAAAAATGCTATTTTGGCCAACGCCGCCGTCGGTGGCTCCAGCAATGCAGTAGTGCACTTACTGGCGATAGCCGGGCGAGCCGAAATCGAACTGAGCTTAAAAGATTTTGAAATCGGCGGCGAGATACCACTGCTGGTCAACTGCATGCCATCGGGCAAATATCTGATGGAAGATTTCTGTTACGCCGGCGGCATGCCAGTGGTACTAAAAGAGCTACAGCATAAGCTATACCCCGCTAACACTATATTAAACAAAGATATCAGTAGCTATAGCGAGGGGGCTGAGTGTTTCAATTACGATGTAATACATCGCTTCGATGCTCCACTAAAGCCCGCTGCTGGGTTGCGGGTATTGCGCGGCAACTTAGCGCCTTTAGGTGCCATTATTAAACCTTCGGCGGCCTCCGAGCATTTATTAGAGCACCGCGGCAGCGCTTTTGTCTTTGAAAACATTGAAGACATGAAAGCCAAAATCGACCTTCCGGACTTACCGGTTGATGAAAATACTATCTTAGTGCTTAAAGGCTGTGGCCCCAAAGGTTATCCGGGCATGCCGGAAGTGGGCAATATGCCGATACCGCGCTGCCTGGTTGAAAAAGGTATCACCGATATGGTGCGGGTCTCAGATGCGCGCATGTCGGGCACCGCCTTTGGCACTGTGGTACTACACGTCGCTCCAGAGGCCAATGCCGGCGGCACTCTAGCTCTGGTAAAAACCGGCGACATGATTCGGCTCTCTGCAAATGATGGCGTTTTAGAGTTAGAGGTCAGCGACGATGAACTCGCCGAGCGGCGCAAGCACTGGCAGCCCGAGCCACCCCACTACAGTCGCGGTTACGCCAAACTCTATATAGATCATGTGATGCAGGCCGATACCGGCGCCGATTTAGATTTTTTAGTGGGTAAAGATACCCGCCTTGTTACCCGGGAGAGCCACTAATGCATGCGTTCAGAAAACATCCACAGTGCCCGCTTCAGCAGCTTCATAGCTCTGCTTTTGCTCAGAACACAAGGAGGTTAGGTTAATGTCAGAATTTGTCACTTTTCACGATTTAAAAGACAGTAGTGTCTTTATTACCGGCGGAGGGGCGGGAATAGGCGCCGCCCTCACTGAAGGTTTTATTCAGCAAGGCGCTAAAGTCGCCTTTGTACAGCGCTCAGATGCCAGTGACTTTGTCGCTGATATGCAGTTAAAGCACAAGGTAACGCCGCTATTTATCCAGTGTGATATCACTGATATCGAAGCTCTGCAAAACGCTATGGCGCAAGCGGAACAAGCTCATGGGCCTATCACGACACTGGTCAACAACGCCGCCAACGATGCACGCCACTCGCTAAGTGCATACACCCCACAGCAGTGGGACGCGGGGATGGCGGTGAACTTACGGCCACACTTTTTTACCGCCCAGGCGGTTAGCCCGGGCATGGCTAAACTGGGCTACGGCTCGATTATCAACTTTTCATCTATTTCCTATTTAATGGGTAACGCAGGTTACCCGGGCTACGTCGCATCCAAAGCGGCGATCACCGGTTTGACCCGCGCACTGGCCCGCGAGCTCGGCGGCGATCACATCAGAGTTAACTCGCTGCTACCGGGCTGGGTTCTCACCCAGAAGCAATTGGATATGTGGGCGAGCCCAGAAGACTTAGCAGCGCACCTAGAAAGACAGTGCCTGAAGGAGCATTTAGCTCCCAGGGATATAGTCGACGCCACCTTATTTTTAGCTTCACAAGCCAGCCGAATGATCAGCGGTCAGGCCATCGCCGTCGATGGCGGTGTAGTGGTGACCGGATGAACACAGACACTTGGATCGCCCTGGATTGGGGAACCAGCCATTTACGCACTTGGCTATTGGACTGTAGCGGTCAAATACTCGATCAACGCCACTGTGATCAAGGTATGAATAATTTGCAGTCCGATCAATTTGAAGGGGTTTTACTCGAGCAAATTAACGATTGGCTGAATGCCGAAAGCATTACTCAAGTACTGGCCTGCGGTATGTTGGGCTCGAGACAGGGCTGGATTGAGGCGAGTTACGACAGTGCCCCCTGCGCTCCCGGAACGGTGTTAACCAAGGCACCGGTTAGCGATCCGCGCATTGATGTGCACATCTGCCCGGGGATCAAACAGTTAGCTCCCGCCGATGTAATGCGCGGTGAAGAGACTCAAGTAGCTGGCTTATTAAAAGATGCAGCGGACCTGAACACAGTGGTTTGCCTGCCTGGCACGCACTGTAAATGGGTGCGCATAGTCAATGGCAAGATTAGTGAGTTTCAAACCTTTCTCACCGGTGAACTCTACGGTTTACTGGCCGAACAGTCGGTATTACGCCACTCTCTGGACACCACTGCCTGGGATGAACAGGCCTTTAAGTCTGCTATCGATGAAAGCATGGCACAACCGCAAAGCATCAGCACACAACTCTTTGCCCTGCGCGCCCAGACGTTGATTGGCAACTTATCTGCCGCTGCTGCCAATGCCCGGCTATCCGGTCTGTTAATTGGCCTGGAGCTGGCAAACAGCAAAGATTTCTGGTCTGGCCAGCAAGTAACCATTATTGGCGAGAGCCGACTTAGTGAGCACTACAACATGGCGCTACAGATGCAGTGTGTCACTACGGTCCAGGCCAACAGTGAAACTATGACTTTAAAAGGGCTGAGCTTAGCCCACCGACAATTAAATGGAGCCTGAGATGCAACAGCGTCAGATAATCGCCATATTGCGTGGTATTGAACCCAAAGATGCCCTAGCCATCGCCGAAGTGTTAATAGCGGCAGGCATCACTAAGATAGAAGTACCGCTAAACTCACCACAGGCGCTGGAGAGTATTCGTTTAATGGTCGATAGTTTTGCCGAGCGCGCCACTTTTGGCGCCGGCACGGTATTGTCTGTCGCAGATGTCGAAGCGGTAGCGCAGACCGGTGCCAGCATGATAATTTCGCCCAACTGCAACATTGATGTTATCGCCCGCACTAAAGCGCTAAATTTACTCTCTTATCCAGGCGTTCTTACACCCAGTGAATGCTTTAGCGCCATGGATGCCGGAGCCGATGGTCTAAAAATATTCCCCGCCTCTATCATAGGTCCCGCCGGTGTCGCGGCGATGTCGGTGGTCATTCCTAAAAGCATGCCTATCTACGCCGTCGGCGGTGCCAGTGCCGATAATTTCGAGCAGTGGATCAAAGCGGGTGTACAGGGGTTTGGTATCGGCTCTGCACTGTATAAACCCGGTTACAACGCCGCTCAAGTACAAGAGATTGCCCGGGGGATGGTGGCGGCCTACGACAACGCCAAAGGTTTGTAATGCACGTTTTTGATCAAAGCCCCTGCCAGTTGGGCGAAGGGCCGCTCTGGCACCCATTGCGTCAGCAATTATTTTGGTTCGATATACTGGCTAAAACACTATACACCAGAGATGACAGCGAGCTCAGACAGTGGCAGTTTCCCGAAATGGTTTCGGCCGCCGGCTGGATAGATCGCCAACACTTGCTGATTGCCAGTGAAAGCGCACTGATTAAGTTCAATTTGCTCGACGGACAGCAATCGATAATCTGCCCATTGGAATCCGACAACCCTATCACACGCTCCAACGACGGCCGCGCCGACCCCTGGGGCGGTTTCTGGATAGGCACTATGGGCAAACAGGCAGAGCCTGCTGCCGGTGCTATCTACCGCTACTACCGCGGTGAGTTGCGACAAATCAAAGCCGATGTCAGTATTTCCAATGCCATTTGTTTCGCCCCCGACAGCAGTTGTAGCTATTACACAGATACCGCCGAGCAAATTATCTGGCGACAGCCGTTGGAGCCACAGCACGGCTGGCCCGATGGAGAACGGCAAATGCTAATAGACCTACGGGACCATGACCTCAATCCCGATGGCGCGGTTTGCGATGCCCAGGGGAACCTGTGGATAGCCCAGTGGGGCGCGGCCCGCATCGCCCAGTATTCTAGCAGGGGCGAATTACTACAGAGCATTGCGGTACCCACGGCGCACACAACTTGCCCGGCATTTGGCGGCCAGCAATTAAACCGGCTCTTTATCACGACTGCCAGGCAGGGGTTGAATGAGTGCCAATTGCACAGACAACCCGCCGGGCAGACTTTTTATACCGATCTGACTGTTATCGGTCAGAGTGAACACCCCGTTATCATCGAGTAAGGACAAAAACATGAAACGTACTTTAGGCACTTGTTACTACCCGGAGCACTGGCCGCAGGAAATGTGGGCAGAAGATGCCAAACGCATGGTCGAAGCGGGTTTAAGCTGGGTGCGTATTGGAGAGTTTGCCTGGAGCCGCATCGAACCTACGGCCCACCAGCTGAATTGGCAGTGGTTGGATAAAGCAGTTGAGACCTTGGGCAACGCCGGCTTAAAAGTTATTATGGGCACCCCCACCGCCACCCCGCCGCGCTGGATGTTAGACAAGTGGCCACAAATGCTGGCCGTCGATGCCAGTGGCGCGCCGAAAAAATTCGGCTCACGCCGCAACTACTGTTTCAGCCACCAGCCCTACCGACTGGAATGCGAACGAATCTGTCGCCTGCTGGCCGAGCGCTACGGCGACAACCCACACATCCAGGCCTGGCAAATCGACAACGAATACAGCTGTCACGACACTACTATATCTTACAGTGAAGCCGCACTGGCCGAGTTCAAGGTTTGGCTGAAAAACAAATACCACAGTATCGAGGCGCTGAACACTGCCTGGGGCAATATCTTTTGGTCGATGGAATACAACAACTTTGCACAGATACAACTGCCTAATCAGTGTGTCACTGACCCTAACCCCAGCCATTTACTCGACTTTAAGCGCTTCAGTTCAGACCAAGTCATCACTTTTAACCGCATTCAGGTTGAAGTGCTACGCAACCACAGCAGTGCACCGTTAATTCACAACTACATGGGCCGAATTACAGATTTCGATCACTATAAGGTCGGTGCCGATTTAGATATCGCCAGTTGGGACAGCTACCCGTTGGGTTTCCTGGAAGATAGATCCGAAGAGGGAGACGATTGGAAGTTGCATTTCTCACAGCAGGGCGACCCGGACTTTCAGGCCTTTCACCACGACCTGTACCGCTGTGTCGGTCGCGGTCGTTGGTGGATTATGGAGCAGCAGCCGGGCCCGGTTAACTGGGCACCCTACAACCCTGCCCCGTTACCTGGCATGGTTCGGCTGTGGAGCTGGGAGGCCTTCGCCCACGGCGCAGAAGCGGTCTGCTACTTTCGCTGGCGCCAGGCACCTTTCGCCCAGGAGCAAATGCACACCGGCCTATACACCCCGGACAACAATCCTGCACCGGGCTTAGCCGAAGCCAGTACTGTCGCCGCTGAAATAGAATCTATGCCCGAGGTGAGTACTGCTAAGGCGCAAGTGGCATTAGTGTTTGACTATGAGTCGGATTGGGCCTGGCAGATTCAACCGCAGGGGGCGAGCTTTAACTATTTTAAGTTAGTGCTGGACTACTATAGAGCACTGCGCAGCCTCGGGTTATCCATCGATATTATCCCGCCTGACAGTTCCTCTTTGGCAAATTACAAGTTAGTAGTGATCCCCGGATTAATGACTTTCGATGCGCAGTTAACACAAGCGATTGAGAGCTTTACCGGGACTGTGCTGGCCGGCCCCAGAAGCGGCTCTAAAACCGCCAATTTCGCGCTCAATCTGCAACCACCAATGCCGGGTATTAACAACAAAGTCAGTTATGTGGAGTCGTTGCGCCCCAGTGTTGAGTTGCCGCTGAAAGAGAGCGGCAATGTGATTAACTGGATTGAAACTACCACAGGTGATGATCCAGTGATCGAGCGCACGGCCCACGACAGGCCGATCTTAATCGGCACTGATAAGCGCCAGTATTTAAGCGCTTGGCCGGATAGAGAAGCGTTAAAGCGTATGCTGAAAAAGCTCTGTAGCGCAGAGGGGATTGCAGTGCAAGAACTCGCTGAAGGTCTGCGAGTAAGGGAGACCCAAACCCATAGGTTTGTGTTTAACTACAATCCTGATCCTGTGCAATATAAGGGGGCTAGCCTGGCCCCTGCCGCGGTGCACTGGGAGCTGCTGTAGCTTTTTTTTCTGGCCAGGAAGACGGTTCCTGGCCAGAAGATCTAGACAAGTTAGCTTAACTGTAGTTGCTTGTACTTTATCAGACACTTTGAAATATTTGTATGTTCCATGGCATAGTTCTGGGAGTGTAGATAAGGCTATTTATAGAGTTTTGAATCTTAGAGCTTTATGCGACAACAACCATTTAATTTATTTCGGGGAGCGTACCTAAACGCTGCTGAGCTTCTAAAGAGTAGGAGTCCCGATGGATTTTATTAATTAACAGATTAAAAGGATATTCTTGATCAGTTAGCAAACATTCATGATATTCGCTAACCATTAACCATTAACCATTAACCATTAACCATTAACCATTAACCATTAACCAATCCATTTCAACATCACTGCCAATTATCACCCACGATCACTGCAGCCCTGCCTCCTAGCTGTTGTGTTAGCAGATCTCATAAGGTGTTCTGAGAACCAAGTTTTCATTCACAAGCCTAGGGGCTACTATTTGCGTTGGCGACCACAATGCTCATGGATTAATAACAAAAAACTAACCCTCAAAATAGGGCAATGTATAAGGTTGTGAACTACCTTGAATCTATCTATCGAAACCTAGACAAGGTGAATGGAATGAATAGGGGTAAAAAATCGGCGCATGAGGTCTCTAGGATTGGATTGGGGTATATTAAAATTTCTGAACTTAATAATAGTCTAATCGAGCTCTTAAACCTCGAGGAGGAATTAATAGAAATTTCATTGCTCGGAGAAAAATTAACGCAACTTTCTGATAAAAAACTAGTTGAATTAGTAAGTATGGTGGAGGGTTCGGTTAAAAAGTCCGAAATCCACAACCGCACTGCCAGTCGTTTGTTTACAGAAATTTCAGAACTGACAACAGTCTCGATACATATTTATATTCAATTCAACGATCAAACCAGAGCAGAATTAGAAAAGACATCGTTTATTGCCAACAATCTGCACTTGGTCTTTCATATGATGCAGGAAAAAAGCAGCTTAATTGATTTAAGCAATTTGTAAAACAATAGATTAGCAGGCATTTTGTAGCCGAATTAGACGTCAAAGACTAATGAATAGCAAGGCCGCGCCATGAAAACTACAAACCTAGCTAAATGACGGGTTTTGGCCGCGAACGGCCTCATGCCCCGAAGTAAATACTCTAATGTAGAGCGTACTTAGTAGTTTGAAATAAATATAGGTCGGGTTGAAAATCCGCCCCTGCCTGAGTAAATCCAGCATAATCACCCACTGCTTACTACTGCCCACTTCCCACTTCCTACTTACTACTTACCACTAATTACTGCCCCCTTATCTCCTCTTACTCTTTGGCACAAAATTCAAAATAGAAACCGGCACTACTTTTTTAACCGGGAAGCCTTCGATTTCACGGCGCTCAATAATATGCCCGAGGCGGCTTTCTATTGCACAGAGGTTTTTGAAATCATCTTTTGAAACCAGAGAGACAGCTTCCCCGCTGGCACCCGCCCGGCCGGTGCGACCGATTCGATGAATGTACTCATCACTTTGATAAGGCAAATCATAGTTGACCACCCTGGGCAGTTCATCGATGTCCAGGCCGCGGGCGGCGATACCAGTGGCCACCAGCAGACTCAGCTCGCCGCTCTTAAAATCGGCAAGTAGCTTTTCGCGCACTGCTTGGCTTCTACCGCTGTGTATTGCCTCGGCTTTGATACCGCGCTTCTCCAACTGGCCAACTAATTTAGCTGCGCCGTGTTTAGTCTCGATAAAAATAAGCGCTTGCTGCCACTGCTGCTGTTCAATTAAATGGCTCAGCAGAGCGGATTTTTTGTCTTTATCGACGGTGATCAGCCACTGTTCAATCTCCGGGGTTGCAGCACTATTGGTGGAAACTGATATTTCCTGGGCATCGTTGACCGCGCTTTTGGCTAGATAGCGTACATCCTGAGAAATGGTGGCGGAAAATAATAAATTTTGGCGCTGCGCTGGCAAACGTTCAATAATTTTATTGATATCGCCAATAAAACCCATATCGAGCATTCTGTCGGCTTCATCTAATACCAGCACTTCTAGCTCATCAAAATGTAGAGCACGCTGATGTGCCATATCTAATAACCTGCCCGGTGTCGCCACCAAAATGTCGACGCCCTCCAGCAGGCGCTGCTTTTGCGGCTGTTCATCTACCCCGCCATACATCGCCATAGAAGTCAGGTTCAGATACTGGCCGTACTGGCTAATACTCGCTGCAACTTGCACAGCCAACTCTCGTGTGGGAGTAATAATAAGCGCACGTATCCGCTTGGCACGCAGTTTGTGTCCATAATGCGCAGCATTTAGCTTCTCTAACAGTGGCAGTACAAAGCTGGCGGTCTTACCGGTACCTGTCTGCGCAGCGGCAATTAAGTTCTTTCCCGACAAAATGATCGGGATCGCCTGCTGCTGAATGGCGGTGGGCGCTGTATAGCCCAGCTCAGAGACAGCTTTTAAAATAGGATCACTTAATCCAAGCTTGGAGAATGCCATGTAGAACCTCAGGTATTTGAATATTAACGGATTGCTTTAGGTGTGCTAATTACAGAAAAGAAGCTATAGAAAAACAGAGGGGGGCAGTATAACAGAGCTTGAGAAACTGAGCTAACGCCCAGCTACTCATTACTTACGACTTACGACTTACGACTTACGACTTACGACTAGTCACTATAGTTCTACATCATGCTGCTGCAACCACTGCTTTAGTTGCCCGATAGGCATCACACCACTAGTACGGGCGACTTCTTTACCGGCTCTTAATAATATTAAGGTGGGGATTGATCTGATACTCCACTTCGCTGCAATATTTTGCTCGGCTTCTGTATCTAGCTTTAACAGGCGGATGTTAGGTTCAAACTGCGTCGCCGCGGCATCAAAAATAGGGGCGAACTGCACACAGGGACCACACCAGCTGGCCCAGCAATCAACCAGTACCGGTAGTTCATTACTGGTTACTTGCCTGGCAAAATTGGCACTGGTTAGGGCAATAGGTTTGCCAGTGAAAATGGACAATTTGCACTTTCCGCAGCTGGGATTATCAGCGAGCCTAGACTCGGGTAGACGGTTAGTGACATTACAGTGCGGGCAACTAACATTGATGCTCATAGTTAACATATTCTCTGGGTAGATTATCAGCGGCTAGCATAACTCCCTGTAGCCGTATTAAGCAAAGCTTTTAGCGCTGCTTTAGCGGTTGAAATGTACTGCTCATCGCTATAGCTAAATTTTCTTAGTTTGCTAATATCTAGCTAGATAAGCACTCAGCCACTCATTCCAAAGGTACAGTTATAAATGCAATACAATAGCTTAGGTAAATCAGGTCTAAAAGTATCCCCTTTGTGCTTAGGCACAATGATGTTCGGTGGGCGCACTGATAACAGCGTCAGTAAAAACATTGTCGATCGCGCCGCAGACGCTGGGATTAACTTTATCGATACTGCGGATGTCTACAATGCCGGGGTTTCCGAACAGATTACCGGTCAGCTGATAAAAGCCACCCGCCACGATTGGGTGCTGGCCACTAAAGTGGGTAATGCCATGGCTGAGGGGCCACATAACCGGGGCCTTAGTCGCAAATGGATAATGCAGGCGGCGGAGGCCAGCCTGACTCGCTTAGAAACTGATTATATCGATGTCTACTATTTGCACCTTGAAGACTTAGATACACCACTGCACGAGACCATAGCGGCAATAGGAGACTTAATTCGCCAGGGGAAAATACGCTACTTCGGCCTCAGTAATTTTCGCGCCTGGCGGGTCGCAGAAGTTATCCGCCTCTGTGACCGTTTAAATGTCCCCTATCCAGTGGTTAGCCAGCCTTACTACAATGCACTGAACCGTATGCCAGAGACCGAACACTTACCGGTCTGCCAGCACTACGGCCTGGGAGTTTTTTCCTACTCGCCACTGGCCAGAGGTGTATTGACCGCAAAGTACCCGCCCAACCAGCAGCCCTCGACTGACACCAGGGCTGGACAGCAAGACAAGCGTATTATGCAGACTGAATGGCGTGAGGAGTCATTGCATATCGCCCAGCAGATCAAAGCCCACGCACAAGCGCAGGGCATTAGTGCAGGCCAGTTCGCTTTGTCATGGGTGCTCAATAACCAATTGATCAGTGGCGCAATTGCCGGCCCGCGCACTATTGAGCAGTGGGATGAATACTTAGGCGCACTAGATTATCAATTTAGCGCCGCTGATGAAGCGTTAATCGAACAGTTGGTAGTCACTGGCCACTCTTCAACTCCCGGCTACAATGACCCAGCCTACCCATTGCAGGGTCGGGTTTCGAAAGTTTAGCAGTTACAGTTACGCAGGCTGATCCAGCCTGCGTATCAGGGACATTCGTTTTTACCCTCAGCATCGTTTACTTCGAGGCAAACTATTTAGCGGCAGGCAACTGATAAGTCTGCCACTGGGTCTTCTCAGCCAGGCGATCGTAAACCGCCCTGCCACGGTAGTTATTTTCTGCAGTAATCCAGCGAACAAATGGCCAGCTGTGCGCTTTCGCTTGCTGTTGCAAACGCTCAAACATCAAGTCCACTACGCCGCTACCCCGGGTGTTCGGATCGACATACAAGTCATCGAGAAAGCCGACAGTCGCTCCGCGCAGCGGCGATGGCATGCCCCGATAGTGCATCAGCCCAACTGCCTGACCTTTTTCATCTTTTGCGATCAGAGCGTAAAATGGCTGATCGTCTGCAAAAATCCAACTCCAGACTTGATCCAATATCTTCTGGTTCATCGGCACTTGGTAAAACTCGGCATAGCCGTAATAAAGTCTCTGCCACTGCTCTCTATCTTCAAGTTGCAGCGCGTTAATTGTGTAAGTCATTTGTTAATATCCTTAGGCAAAGTAGTTGCCGCTAATCCAAAAAATGTTGCAGGCTGTGCTTTTGTATCCCCTGGGTATCGAAGTTATCAGGGCTGAGCCAACGCATAAAGGCGACTTTCTGACGGGGCCACTCAGTGTCCAATATAGAGAACCAGGCGGTGTCCCTGTTGCGTTGCTTATAGATTAAGGCCTGTCGAAACACACCTTCAAAACTGAACCCCAATCTTGCTGCGGCCTTCTTTGAAGGGCCATTACAGTTGTCACATTTCCACTCGTAACGCCGATACCCCAACTGATCAAAAACCCGCTGCATCAGTAGAAACATCGCTTCTGTAGCCATTGCGGTCTTTTGCATCGACGTTGAAAAATGGATATTACCGACTTCAATCACTCCCGTTTCAGGCACTATGCGCATCAGTGCAGCCATGCCTACTGCCTTGGAGTTCGTTTTATCTATAACCACGTAAAACAGTGGATCTTGGCTGCTGCAACTATTGACTAACCACTGTTTAAAATCTTCGAGCTTGGTAAAGGGTTCTGATAATAAATAGGTCCAATTACGCCCTTCGCTGTCCTCGGCAAAAGCGCCAAATAGCTCTTCTGCATGCACTTGTGGGTCCAGTGGCTGCAGCTCGCAGTAATGGCCTTGCATCACTGTTCGCGATGGGTGGCTACAACTTTGCCAATTTTCCAGTTTAGAACCTATAGGTTGTCCTAAAGCATTAGTCGGTGAATTTTCCATTGGGCTATCCTGCATTGGGATCGTGGAGAGTTATCCTGGAGAGTTATCCGGGAATCTAATCTAAGTATTTGAAGTCTGCACAGCAGATATGTTTTGCTATATTAGCCAACAACTGGTATTCAATAAATATCCAGTTTTCAATAGTTATTAGGTACCAGTTTGAGTTTTATCGACAATTTGGCGACATTAAATATCAGTATTGATCCCGCTGACAGCCAGCCAATCTATCAGCAGTTAACTCAGCAGATCCGCCAGCTGCTACTAGATCAGCGACTCACCCCCGGTGAAAAGCTGCCCTCGAGCCGTAAACTCGCCCAGCTGCTGAGCATTTCCCGCACTTCAACATTAAACGCTTACAATCAGTTAATTGCCGAGGGTATGTTAATCAGCGAACCGGCAGTAGGCGTGTTCGTCTGCACACAAAAGACCTCTGCTGGCAAATCAACTGCTGCTAATAAGCCAGCGCTGTTGCGCGACAATATAAACCCTGGGACCAGCAGAGAAGATAATGTGGCGGTTTTTGATGCGGGCCCAGACGTTAATCAATTTCCTTTTTCCCGGTGGGCTGGCAGCCTTAAAAGGGTCTGGCGCAACCCTGACCCCGCCTTACTCAGAGACTTCCCCCTGGGAGGCTATCTGCCGCTACGCGAGAGCGTAGCCCGCTATATCAAGGCGGTCAGAGATGTAGAATGCCACCCCCAGCAAGTGATTATCACCGCCGGAAGCCGCGATGCCGTGGCATTAATTGCCAGCGCGGCTTCGCTGGCGGGAGAGAAAGTGGCACTGGAGAACCCCTGCTATCCTCCATTGCGACATGGCCTGTCAGCACTTGGCGCCAAACTGAAATACAGCTCGGTTGATAGTCAGGGTATGCTGTTACCAGAGTCAAAAGTCAGATTAGCCTGGATAACTGCCGCGCGTCAGTACCCTTTAGGGGTGACTATGTCTACCCAGAGAAGATTGGACTGGTTAGAGTACGCGAGACAACATCAATGCTGGATAGTTGAAGATGATTTTGATTCGGAATTTCACTACAGCAAACTGCCTTTGACACCGCTGTTTAATTTATCAGCCAGACTGTA
>MAAC01006759.1_pt1 | contig 15768 bp, 18 predicted proteins | sample 1115981 | NCBI WGS metagenome assembly MAAC01 (sample SAMN04961126, study PRJNA320927) | seawater metagenome | isolation source: sample BD02T64 sea water enriched with oil for 64 days | place: USA:Gulf of Mexico | collected 2013-07-27 | reverse complement strand
AAACTAAGTATTTGCAATATGGCACAGTAGATTTTTCCAGTGAAGTAATTAAGGATAAGAATGGGGCAGTAATCTTCTTAGAAGATGAGTTATATCTATCATTGACATATATTAATAATTGTGATTTTATAAGGGGTATTCCAACTTATGTAGAAAGAGAAAATGAAAAAATAAAGGAAAAATTAATATCAAATAAAAAGGAAATCTATAGAATGTTATAAGCTTCTATGAATAATTCCACCAGCCCCGCTGCCGCGAGTTTGTAACTCGTGGGAAACAAGTAGTATACCCACAACAATCTTTCAAACCACCCAAAAACAAAAAAGCTCCTCATTTCTGAGAAGCTTTTAAGGTGGGCCCAATGGGCTCGAACCGAGGACTCCCTGATTATGAGTAAACTACCTTTTTGGGTTTAGTTGTTTGATTAATAGGTTTGTGTGTTTTGTGAGGTTTTTGAATTTGCACGTTTTTTGCATGTTTTTTCGGCATATTTTAATGCATTTTATCGGCTTGAAAATATTGTATTGACAAAGTGGATTGTAACTTAAATTTAATGATTTACAGTCCAAATTCTGCTGACGTTATACACATATATGGGAACAAGTATTCATAATTGATTCTTTCTCAACTGGGTTTATATCTTAATTTTAAAACCAGCTCAAGATCCTTTTAAAAGGAAGGCCATTCAAACCCTGAATTCAAAGGGATTTCACTTACCTCCTTAGAATAATAAACTATATTTGACAACAAGAAATAAACACAACAAAGGACATATATATTGTATCTCGTGTAAAATAAGATATTCAGCATGAAAAAATTCCTCTTAATTATTCTCTTCTTGGGAATAAAAACACTTTGTTTTAGTCAACAAACCATTCCCTATACTAATCATTTTGACAATCCAGGGGACACTCTTGGGTGGTCCCATTATGCTATAAGTGGAACGGACGACTGGGAATTGGGTATTCCAAATACAAATTACTTTTCTACTGCTCATTCATACCAAAATGCCTGGGTAACTAACCTTGACGGTCCAACAAGTACGGACTCTATAACTATTCTTGAAACGCCTTACTTTGACCTATCGGATACCAGCACATCATATATCCTATCTTTCTTTCAAAAAAGAAAGGCATATAATAATTATAATACACATTATTATCTTGAATATACAACGGACTCTGGATCTACTTGGCTACATATGGATGATCCCAATACCACTAAGAAAAATTGGCAAGGATCTTCGGGCTTCTACGGTAATTACTACCTTTCTTGGTTTCAACACTCCGCGATTGATATTGGTTTTATCCAAGGTAATGATAGCATTAAATTTCGTTTTAGGTTTGACAATACAGGAGGTATTTATGGTGATGGCTGGATGATAGATGATTTTTCTATTAGTGAAGAGTACTACAATATTGTTGCTGAACAAGGAGACACCATTTTAGGTGTCAATTCCAATTTCACTCAATTCGATATCTCATTCAACTATAATTTCAATAATCAATGGAATGATGTTTATTATACCATTAATAATTTTTATTTCTCTAATGATACTATAATTGACGCAACAGATATCTTCCTAGACTCAGTAAGCTCTAATTTCTATAGTTATTATCAAAATTGGACAAACACGCTAACTCTCCCTACAGGAATCAATGCTGGTACACACTATATTTTATACGAATTGGACGTTTTGAATACAGTTCCTGAGGGCGATGAAACTGATAATATTTCATATGCCGTAATTGAGGTAGATAGTATTTACCCTACGCCCTTTATCGAAGATTTCGATAGTGGAAACAATGGTTGGAACACGGGGATTTACACGAATAACTCATTGTGGAAATTAGGAGATCCAAACAAAATGTTTGAACCAAATGCCCATTCTGGAGGGAAGGCATGGAAAAGTGGAGAGTCAACTCTATCCTTTGAAAATTATCTGGAATCACCATATATTAATCTGGATACCTCAATTAACACAGTACTGTGCTTTTGGTACAGAGCACAAAACACTTATATCGATAATCCATATATGGACCCTGAGCAGAAATTAAAATTAATTTTACCTGTGATAGACACTACATTGGCCAGTTTCTTTATTTTCCCCACTCCAAGCACATATATTAATTGGGATGATTATAATTTTTTCATTGGAAACAACAGAAACTATGATTATGACTGCTATTGCAAGGAAATATCTAGTTATGATGGTGAAAACTATTTTAAATTTTTAATTGAATCAGGATATAATTCATCTCCTAACTTACCATATCACTCCATTTTTGATGATTTCTATGTTGGGTCTCCAAAGCCAGATATTAGTCTAGAGGGTGAAAAACATTTTCGGTTTACTTCTTCCAATATTGCCACGAACAGTTTGAAGTATACTGTTTATAACAGTGGTCTTTCACAACTACCTATTACTAACACTGCATTCTATTGGTCCAACGATGATATTTTAGATAGCACAGATACCTATTTGGGCACCAATACAGAGCCATTACTTACCGACACCTCATTTCAGGAAAATGAATTTACCTACACAAAGCCTACATTAGTTAATGGTGATTATTTCATATTTTATAAAGCTGATTCGGCTAACCAAATCAGTGAAATGAGAGAATACAATAATATAGGTTATTTTAAAGTAAAACAAATATCTACTCAAAGCCTACCATATAATAATAACTTTGAAGGAAATACTGATGGCTGGAGTCACAAAGCCACTCTAGGTGAAGATGAATGGCAATTAACCTTACCTCAAGGAGCAAGTTTAGATACGAGTTTTTCAGGAGTACAAGCATTTATAACTAATGACACAGGTGCTGTCTCCCCCAACACTCGATTACATCTATTTAGCCCAATTTTTGACCTAAGTCAATTACAAAAGCCGATTGTAGAGTTTGATATGAAACTCCATCATCCACTAATCTATTTCTCTCAGTTCTACGCCTCAAATCTAATGTATTCAACAGACAATGGTTTCACTTGGAATACAGTCTTTAATCCGGAATACTTCAACCCCCTTTATAATCGTGTTACCTATGATTTTTTCCCTGGGGATGGAATTGATTACTACTCAGCACCAACTTCTTTCTATGAATCGAACTATTTATTATACGGAAAAGATATACCGACATTTATACCATCAAATTGGTATAGGGGGAAAGACATGGATAATATTTATCACCATAGTATTGATGTCTCAAATATTACTGATAATAATCAAATTCAATTTATGTTCACCTATTCCAATGAAAATAGTATTTCGGAAGGAATAATGATAGATAATTTTGAAATAAAAGAGGCACATATTGATCTAAATTCTCCAACCTTATCAAAATTTATGGTAAGGAGTAATGATCATCTCATAAGACAAAATATTCGAATTAAAAATTCAGGTAACTCTCCATCAGAATCTACAAGCGTTAATGTTTATTGCAGCACGGATAATTTATTGGATTCATCTGATTTTTTCTTGACAAGTATAGATATACCTGCGTTAATCCCTAACAAAAACTTTTTATTCAATTTGAAGGAACTTAGCCCACCTAATTATGAAATTTATAATTATCTGGTATTAGATATAGATCCTTTGGAAGATATAGATGAAAGCAATGAATTAAATAACCAACATTTTCTAGAATTAAACATGGATACTTCATCCAATTTTAATTATCCAATTTTATTCGATTTCAATGATAGCATAATGAATGGATGGACATGGTATCACGACTCAATAACAAATATTCACGGACACCGTTTCAGGCATTTACTTTATCCAAATGACATACTCGTTAGCGGAAATACATCTTCGGGAGAATGGTTTCTAGACAAGCAATATGGTAATGGTGACTTTTCAACCGTACCAACACATTACATTGAATCACCAGCATTTGACTTTGAATTTTTGACTGATATACAATTAAATTTTGATTTCTTATGTGTAGGCTCCTATTATGGTACTGATAGTGAAACAATGGGTGGTAACCTACAATTTTCAGTAGACGGAGGAACAAATTGGGATGTGCTAACACTGAATCAAGATCCAAATGCTCAGAATTGGTATGATCAAACTAGCATTGGTTCTTTAAATTTAGAACCAGGTTGGACCTACATACCAAATTGGCAATCCGCAAGTTACAACTTAACATTTCTTTCGGGGCAATCATCTATTAGATTTAGGTATAAATTCAGATCAAATAATTATCCTAGCTCGCCATCAACACACGGTTTTAGAATGGATAATTTCCAAATTTCAGCTACACAATTTTCACTTACGCCTTTACCTAATATTGAAATTTGCGAAGGTGATAGTGCCCTTGTTTTTGGCCACTATCAAACAGAATCAAACTTTTTCTATGATACGCTAACAGATATAAATGGGGCTGACAGTATATTAAAACAAGAACTGATCGTGAACCTTACCAGCTACAATTATCAAACAGTCTACAGCTGTGATAGCTTCATCTGGTCAGTTGACAGTGCAATATATGACTCAAGCGGTGTATATATCGCAACAATAACAAATGAACTCAATTGCGACTCTATTATATCTTTGGATTTAATTATTGTAGAGATTGATACTTCTGTTACAACCAGTGGGTATATATTAAGTTCCAATTCAACCGGAAGTACGTACAAATGGCTTAATTGCAACCAAATGAACTTGCCCGTACCAGGAGAAACAAATCAAACCTTTATAGCGTCTTCCAATGGCTTTTATTCCGTTGAGATAACTAAAAATGGCTGTGTTGATACTTCAGCATGTCACCTGGTGTCAAATGTAGGTATAATAGAAAACGATATGCATAGTGAAATAAACATTTTTCCTAATCCGTCAAATGGCATCTTTACTATTGACCTGGGGCAGGTATACAGTGAAATTAACTTATCAATCACTGACATTCTTGACAATGAAATACAATCTTATGATGCTAAAAACACTAAAATATTTACTATAGAATTAAATCAACCTTCTGGAATTTATTTTCTGAGAATTAAATCGGACAATCACCAACTAGTTTACAAGTTGATAAAAAAATAGAAACCTGTAATTATCAATTCCTCAGCTACTTGTAGATCGTCAAATATTTTTGAGAAATGATGCCTGAAATTTAGTTAAGAATTCTTCACTGAAGAAAGGTTTATCACGAAATACCTCTCAACAAAAAAGCTCCTTAGAAATGAGGAGCTTTTCGGTGGGCCCACTTGGGCTCGAACCAAAGACCACCTGATTATGAGTCAGGTGCACTAACCAATTGAGCATCAAACTCAGTGGAATCTCGCCCATGAGGGAGAGTTATTGCAGATTTGCTATGTGCACCTATTTGTGCACCTTGGAATGGTGGTTTAAGGTCATTGATTTAATGCAATTTCCTCTAGGTGTACCCAAATTATATACCTAGTATTTATTAGTTATAGGTTGGATCAATCAGATATGAGAGATTTTCTAAACTTTTCTAATGATATTTGTTTTTTCCTTTTGGAATATTGTCCAATTGCAATTTTTTTGTTGAAATCTACTTTGAGGTAATCTGTACTACAACTGAAGAAATCATAATCATTTTCATTTTCACCATTAAGGTGAGCTGATCCTAGTTTATTTGGAGCAATTAGATAGTATTCACCTACATTAAAATATGCTATATAGGGTCTACATTGAGCTCCATCATCTCCCCAAATTTTTATTGTATCACGTAATTCTGATCCTTTATATTTCTTAATAATTTCAACAGTCATTGATCTAGGCATTTTATCGTTATATCCTGGGATTTCTTCTTCTATAAAGTCATCATGAGATATGATTTTGACAAGGGCTACAAAACCAGAATTGCTGGATACTTCTTTAAAAGAACAGTCTCCAAAACATTCACATTCACATGCCATTATATTGTTAAAGGCCAGGATGGTTAATAAGGTTGTGAAAAGTAATTTTTTCATAATGACTGATTTTAAGGGTTGCATTAAAAGTAATGAAATTTTATGGTTGTTATATACCTACTCATCACATAGAATAAGACAATAAAGACAATATGGTCAGTTAGGTATTATTTGTATATTGGATACTTAAAAGATATTCATTGAATGAGATATTTACTGTTGATTTTGTTATTGTATGGTTGTAAGAGTAGTACTCCTACTCTTGTTGATAATGTTATAGGGGAATATGAACTTGATGAAGACTTTTATGGTGTTGGTTCAGAAATTAAACTTTTAGGTGATAGTACTTTTATTTTTGATTGGTTTCAAGGGTTAATTTCTGGTAGAACCACTGGTTCATGGAATATGAAAAATAATAATTTGTATCTAACAAGTGATGAGCAACCTCCATCTGATAGAAATTGGAATTATTCAATATGCATGAAGAATTTAAAGCAAGATTCTATAACAATAAGGGTATTTGATGAAGAAGGAACACCTCTTTTTGGGGCGAATTGCTTTGTTAAGGGCAAAGGAGTTAAGGTTGTTGGTTCTGTTGGTGTAGATGGAGAATTTAAATTCCCTAAAGTTGATGTTGATAAATTGAGAGTGGAATACGTTAGCCATCAATCAGTCAATGCATATATAAGAGGTGCAGATTTCATAGAGATTTATATGGAGGAGAGTTCTGATTATTATACTTACTTTTTTAATTCTAAGTGGAAGTTCAAAAATGGAGAACTTTATGATCCAAAGAATAAGGAAACTTATAAGAAAAAGTAGAACTGTCCTAACTGTCCTTTTGAGCACTATTGTCTTATTATAAAATGTTGATATGAAATTATTTTTAGGTGTAGTTTTATCTATTTTGCTTGCCTCTTGTCAGAGACCATATATTAATAAATATTTTCAAAATTCTTCTCACGAGGATATGGGGTATAGGTCCATTTATTTTGTTGATACTCTGAAAATATTAGATCCTGTAGAATTGTATTCAAGAAAGACACTTTCCAATTATGTTATGAGTCAAGCCAAGTTTGATCAAATTAAAAAAAGGTTAGAAAGAGGAAATCATATATTTCTGAATGAGGATGATGAGATTTTTTTATTGGGATGTGTTCGTAGCCCATTTAGATTGTTCGATTCTAATATTCATTTTACTAATTTTCCTAATCCTTGTGAAAATGATGAAAGTTCATTAGTAAAAACTAAGTCATATAAAAAGGTTGGATATAAAAGTTCTGATGTTGAATTTTACCTTTTTCTTTGGAAATTGAAGGATCTTGCATCGTGTACTGGTTTAAACAAGAATAGTAAAATGGGACCTATTAAAAATTACTCTTTAGATTGGAATGAATCACATTTTGTTAAAGTAGTATATCCAAATTGTAAGTGACCTCAACCAATATATCCAACTCAAAAGTCAATTCAATTTCCTTTACTTCAATTCCATAATAGTAGAATTGTTCCTTACCAATATACTTATAAGAATCTCGTCCCTTGTACTTGTCTGGGATAGGTTCTAAGTCAAACTCCCAGTTCTCATACTGCATACCCAGTTTGAATGGGAATTTGTGTTTTTTCATGTTGTTGTGTTTAGTTCATAAAAAAGCCACTCCGTAGTAGAGTGGCTTGGTAATTTAAAGGTGTTCATGTGGAATTTAACTTTTCCTCTATAGGTACTTAGGTCTTTTTAATTTTCACCATTTGGTGTTGTCTATTATAAAACCCGGGTACTGCAACAAGATGCTTCCTCTATCATCATAATATGGTTTGACAACAGTTTTATACAGACCTTATATAACCCATGACAAAATGTTGTTGTCAAATTCTAATCTATGCACTACTTTTTTTTCATGCCTATATAGGTACGTAGGAAAAAACCGTGCGTAAGAATTGTAATATTAGCTCTCGTCTGTTTGCTTGAGAGCTTTTCTTCTCAGTAGATATACAATCAGTATTAGTAGTATTCCAGGTAGAAATGTTCCAAACACATATCCACCTTTAGCAGCTTCAGTAGGGAAGTGCATATTATCTACAATAGGTAGTCTGTAGCACCAGTGTGCAAAGGCTAGAATTACTGCTATTGCTCTAGCGGCATTCCATTTGGTTTCTAAATTTAGATTCATATTAATGGTTTTATTGGTTGATTGAATACCTCTCAGTACTGAGGTTGTGTAGTGGTTTAGAAATTAGAATTACATAGGTGACTATACGTTTCTCCCTATTATAAAATATAGAAAGGCAAGTACAGTATGGATCAATGCTATCACTACATAAAAGTTGTTTTCTCCCATCATAGCAAATAACCAATAGACTTCACTCAAAGCTGGTAGAAAGAGCGTTATAACGCCTCCAAAGAAGCCTCCTTCCGTAAATCCAATAATTGTTGTCCATAGATGAGTGATGATGGATGTAATGGCAAATACGCCATATATGGCTTGTAAGAAATTTCTCATGATAGATACTTTGTATTAGTAGTTGGTTGTCATAAATGATAACTCCGTCAGCTAATGTATTCCTTTATTTAGAGGTTGTCAAATAATACAACATGGAAAAGGAGATACTCTATAAGAAAGTAGGGGCAAAGATTAAGTCCATCAGACAAGCAAAAGGCCTATCTTTAATGGATGTAGTGGGTAAAATAGAAGGTGGTATAGATAAGTCTAATCTTTCTAGAATAGAAGCTGGTAGAACTAATCCTACTGTACATACTCTCTATAGATTGTCAATAGCTCTTGAAGTTTCATTGAAGGAGCTAGTTGATGTTGATTTGTCCTAGCCTTGTGAAAAGCAAAAAAGCTATATATTACTCAGAATACTACCATTTATAGCCCATATTTTATGCTGTACACCTCTTTTATGCCCAAAATGAATGTTTTTAGCTAAATTCAGCCTAAATCAAAATGCAAAAACGCTATAACTATATGTAGGGTACATTTTGATAAAGAGTCAAATAGGACAAAAAGGCGCGTGTGGACATTCTTGTGTGTGCTCGTGAAGAAGAAATAATTATCTTTACATAAATAATATAATTTGTATGAATAAATTTCACATCTTAAATTTAAATAGAGTTTCATTATTTTCTACTTATTCTCTAGGTGGAGTGATGGTGTTGGAAGAATTCTTATTGGAATTTGAACCTGTGTTTTATATAACCATTTTAGCTTTATTGTTAGGATTCATGGTTTTTAGCAGGTTGTTCATTTTTATTTTAAAAAGATCAAATAAATAATCATGTTGAAACTGGTTGAAAAAGTTATAACTATAACTTTTATGGTTAGCTTTTTATTTGTTGCCTTTACTGATGAGTTAATTGAATATATTTCCAAAAGCAAAATGGGGTATATAGTCTTTTTTGGAATTGGTTTGTATATAGGGTTTCATTTGTGCAAGTACGCTGTAAGAAAAGATTTTAATAAATTTCAAAAAAATAAATCATAATTATTAAAGATTATTAATAATTATCTTTTGAGCATTTACTCTTCAAGAAATAGTCTTCTCAAGGCTTTACCTTAAAGTGTCCCTTCATCCCTAAAACTATAATACCATTCTGTTTAGCACAAGTGACAGTTTTGTCCTTAATGACCTTTTAGGCTATATTAGTGGTTCATATGTAAATGGACGGGGTGGACATTCTTGAGTGTGATTGTAGATTTTATCTGGATAGTCAATTCAAATTGAGGCTATATGAGAGGGGTAGTTGCTAACGACATCCAGTGGAGGAAGAGTCTGATGCAACTCATTTTGAGAATAAAATAATTAGAGCACAGAACAAAAAAAATAATACAAACATTCCACTTAGAACTAAACGCGGAGATAAAAAGCCATTAGATGAAGAAAATTAGTATAATTATTTTTATCACTACAATAATTACATCTTTAGTGTGTTGCAATTCAATACGATTAACCTATTCTGATTATCCATCCAGTTTATTGGAGGAAGTAGTTGAATTGAATTTTTACGTAATAGAGCATGAACTTGTTATTCTACCTGTAATAATAAATCATAAAAAAGAAGAAATATGTATTAATTCAGGCTCCTTTCATCAACTAAATGGATCTCATAATAATATCCCCGAATATTCTAGTGTGATTTTACTTATAAATGGGCTTAAAGGTGAATATATTAAAAATGCAGAAATATTTAGTGAATATGTTGTTGATAGAGCTTATTACAACAGTATTTTTGAATCTTCTGATTTGGAAGAGGTATTAAAACAATCCATTGATACGTCCTATGTAGGGAATACTGGTAACCAAGGGAAATTAAAGTTCTCTATTAAAGATATGAAGTATATTGGTGCACTAATTAAATACTTAACTACCCATCAATTTGAAGTTTCTGAAGGTTCATATATTGGAGGATATGATGTGAGAGATCTAACTAGACTTGGAAGGTTAGGGGATCTACACAACTCTAGGAATGAGGGAGATCAGGTTAAATAGTTGGTGTTGTAGCAAAAGTGTTGGTATGTGGTGAATTAACTTTAGTCTTCCTGGACAGTATTAAGACTAAATGTTATAGAGTACCATTTTATCCATTCTTGGTGTTAAATCATAAAACCCCTTCATCCCTAAAACTATAATACCCATCTCTAGTGATAATCAAATGATCTAGTAATTCAATATCCATCTGCTTAGCACAACTGTCCATTCTGTCCGTAATGTCCTTATCAGCCTTACTAGGAGATAATGTTCCACTAGGATGATTATGCACAAGGATAAATCCACTTGCATTACACTTCAATGCTACACTCAATACTCTACGTACATCAATGATAGTACTGGAGATTCCACCTTTGGATAGATCATGTATTCCAAGAAGCTTATTAGCCCTGTTAAAGTACATTACTTTCACTTCTTCATACAATTCAATAGTATGTTTGTTCCAGTGCTTTAAAACTGTCTCATAAGCCTCTCTAGAGTTGGTTATATTCTTATGTGATAAAATGGTTGGTTTATAGGATACGTGTATCTCAGTTAATTGGTTCATGGTGTACAAATAAAATGCACTTGCAGAATCCATATTACCTTTAAAGGCTGATGAAAAAGTGCAAGTGCTTGGTTAATTATAGTTCTGCTTGATGTTCTGTGGAATTTATTGATTGTAACATTCCAATAGGTAGATTAGATGGTACACCATTGTCTACTTCTGGTAGAAGCTCCTGTGGGATATAGACATTACGAGAAGTCATGGTAATGATCTCTCCTGTCTTCTTATGTTCATACTCATAAGGTTCACAATCCTCCTTTCCTATGGCTCCTGGAATAGGACTTCCAATAAGTGCTTGACAAGTCAATTCATCAAAAGTTGATGAGATGTATGCCTTCTTTACAGTTGCATAAAATTGATTTGTCTGCTTTGATTGAACCATATCTATTCCACCCTGTATTTCAAGTGTGAAAAATGAAGTTCCATCTGTTCTTTGTCTTTGATGATAGTTTGTAATCTGTAACATGGTAAGTTGATTTTAAGGTGAATGATTATGCTTCTCCATAATAGATAGAACAAGGCTGTATATCAATTGATATATCCTGCTCAAATTTCCTCCCAAAGGAAAAGCTTTGGTGGGGGAGGAAGGAATTCAGGAACTAGTGGGGGTACTTTGCTAGGGAGGCTTACATGCTCGCTATATCAAGCCTCAAAAAATTTTTGTAGATATTTTTTGTTGTCACTGTATTCAGGTATTTGAAAAATATCATGGAATTAATGAGGCTTTACCATATTAATTTGATGTATATTCAAAGTTGTGTAAAAGTTAAAATAGGTTTATTTCATAATTAAAGTGAGGAAATGGAAAATGAATTAGAATTGAAAGATGGAGAAATTGCTACAATGAATGATAGTCATATTGAGCAATTTAAGTCACTTTACTATTTGTTAAAAGGGAAGAGGGATACTGATATTAAGTTGTTTAATGGCGTTAAACAATTTTCATACGATGATATTGTTGAATTGAACAATAAAATGTACAAAAAGCTTGATATTCATAGGGTGGTAACAGATATTGTTACTGTAACCGTTGGTCTAGATAATAAGGAAATTATTTCATTTGGATCATGGAATGAATTTGTTACTTATGATTGGAAAATATCAGCAAATACTAAATATATTACATTGGAATGGGATTTCAATATTATACTTCCAAATCAAGAACATAATGTACCGCAAACTCACACTGTTAGAGTACGTATAGGGAATAGTTTGAAGCCCAATGAAATGATACAGGTCATTTTTATGGGAGGGGAAGAGTATGATTTTGAAGAAGCTGCAGCACAAATGAGCTGCAAAATTGATTTTGTAAATACTGAAATATCTAAAGATATCAAGGTTGTTGTGTCAGGATGGTATGATGCTCTTACAAATAATAGCGAGGATCATAAATTAATCAAATTTATATTACGCAATGAAGCTAAATTGCAACATACCATAATTTTGTCATTCATTATATCATCAATAATTTTGATGAATTATTTGCATTTTGCTTTAAATGATTGGTTGTTGCAATTTGTTAATGGAGATATTGAACATCGTTCTTTTATGTTCTTGACCTCTTCAATTGCTGTACTTTATTTATTCTATCAATCAGGTAGATTGTTCGCAGAAAGGATGGCTAAAAAACAAATTGGAAAATTGGTCAGAAATCCCATATTTGAATTTACTAAAGGTGATGAAAATAGGATGAAGGAAGTGAGCAAAGAGAATAAAAAATTAATAAGAAGGATAGGGGTTACAATTTTGCTAGGGTTAAGTGTAAATGGTTTATCAGCATTGATTGGAACAGTAATAAACCTCTTCTTAAATTAGGACAATAATGATATTAATTAGCCTGCAAAGTAATGATTATGCTTAGCAGGCTTCATACCTTAAATTCAACAGGATTACCTTCATTCATTGTAGGATGAATTATTGGAAGTATTAGAAGCTCCTTTTTATTAAGGGGCTTTTTTTGTGATTATATTTTGTTTGAAAAATCACTGAATTCAGGGATTGAATTAATTTGATTTTTGTTTTATATTCCACTTTAATTTATAACAAAGCATGAAAAAATTATTATTGTCATTAGTATTATTTTTAACTCTTTCTTTCATAGGATGTAATGAAGGGAGTATTGAGTCTGCAAAAAAGGTGGAAACAAAAGAATTCAGTATTGAGCCTGCAAATTATGAAATTGTAGATGTTAAAGATTTAAGTCGAAAAGCATTTGGAAAAAAGTCATTTAATGAATATTCTATTTTAGAATTAAAAAGTTTACCTACAAATAAAAAAATTCTTTATAAAATTGTCATGTCAGTAGGTGTAAAGGAAAGTCAAATTAAACCAACCGTTGAAAAAATTATTAATCAAATAAAATTTGACGATGGTGATATTGATGAAATAATATTGGAGCTATATAGTGAAAATAATTTATCTAACCCCTCTGATATTGGAAGTGCAATTTGGGCTCCATTTGGAGATTTAGGTAATATAGATGCTAATATTGCAAAAAATAATATTCGTGAAGACTATAATATTAATTTCCAAATCAAACAAAATCTTGATGAATATCTAACACAAAAATTAAAATCTGAAATTAAATTTGGATACACAGAAGATGAAAGAAAACTTATATTTAAAGATATGGTCCAAGCTGAAGATAAAGCGGACGATTATGAAAGATTAGAAAGGAACAAAATACTTGATAAATTACTTAAAGAGAATATAAAATTTGACGATAAAATTAAAGAACAGCTAAAAGTTCAATTTGGTAAAATTTATAAAATAAGTGAAAATATGAAGAATGAATATAAATCAAAAGTTTTAATAAAGTATAAGATTACGGAGGAACAAGAGTCAGAAATAAGTAGAGAAGCTTTTGCTGAAAATTGGCCTTTTGAATAAAAACGACGCACAAGAAATAAATTACAGTCCAACTTCTGCTGACGTTATACAAAAAGAAAATTGTGGAACTCTATAAATAGAAATAATGAATAATAAATGTCTTTGGTGTCTTGAGGAAGAACCAAAAATCACTTTTAATAAAAAAGCTCATACAATTCCAAAATCTTTAGGAGGACAGAATTATAATAATAACATTTGTGATAATTGCAACGAATATTTTGGAAACAGAAACTGTAATAACGGGAAATACTCAATTGAAGAAGCTTTAAAAGAAGCCTTTAATATTTCTCGAAAAAGATTACTGAATGTAGGTAAAACAAAGAGGAAAGTCGGAGATTTTAAATCTAAATTCTTTGAAATAAAACAAAGAAAAGGAAAATATCGACTTACAATAAAGCCCACTTTCCAATTCAAGCCAGGTTTTCAAAAAGATTTGTGTCGTTCATTTAAACGTGGACTTTATAAAATGTTCTTTGAAGAACTCAATAGACAAAAAAAGATTGGCTATGAATCAAAGTATGACGTTATTCGACAATATGCGAGATTTGACAAGGGGGAATTACCTGTTTTATATTTTAACAGAGCATATGGAATAATGATGATGTTCAATCGAGAAGCGGAAACCCCAATTTTATACTTTGACCGAATGAATTACTTACATTCAAATGAAAAGTTTTCGGAAATTGAATTTTTAGGACACGTTTTTGGATTTCCAATTTCAGAATTTAATGAAATAGATTTAAAAAAATACCTTGGAGAATCAATTAAGCTAAAAAAACGTTTTTTTAAAGACGCAGTTATTATACAAAAAATGACTGATGTCGACATTACTTTAAGAATAATGAATGACAAATAAAAAAGTCCCATACTGTATAACGTCAGTAGAAGTTGGAGAACTGAAGCTTAAAATTAGGTTACGGATTCTTTACTTAAGAAACATATCTAGGGAAATACCTGGAAAACAAAAAAAGCTCCTCATTTGCATGAGAAGCTTTTCGGTGGGCCCACTTGGGCTCGAACCAAGGACCACCTGATTATGAGTAAACTACCTTTTTTGGTTTAGTTGATTGATTAATAAGGGTATGTGTTTCGTCGGTTTTTTGGGTTTGCACGTTTTTTGCATGTTTTTTCGGCATATTCTGATATGCTTTTAGAGTTTTTAAATCGTTATTCAAGAAAAAGTTATATTCCTTAAAATTTGATGAATAAGTGAAGTTGAATAATTTTAGTTTGTAACTAATACTATCCTAGAGAATAAATGATAAGAAAATATGTCCCATCCGATTTTTTGGCTGTTTTGACTTTAATTCAATTAAATAGCCCTAAATACTTTCATCCTTCTGAAGAAAAAGATTTGATAAAGTATTTGAAATTAGACCTGGAAGAATACTATGTCGTAGAAATTGCTGGTCAATTGGTGGGAGCAGGTGGGATTAATTTTGGTTTCTCTAATGGTGAAACCGCAAGAATATCTTGGGACCTCATTCATCCAGATTGGCAAGGAAAAGGCATTGGGTCAGGACTAACTTTATTTAGAATCAACGAGATAAAAAAGAATTCAAAAGTAATTAAGATAGAGGTGAGGACTTCCCAATTGGTATATGCTTTTTATCAGAAATTGGGATTTGAATTGGTTGAATCCATTGATGACTATTGGGGTAAGGGCTTACATTTATACAGGATGGAACAAAATGTTTTATGACGAATTGATTGTATAATATCAGCAAAAATTGGACAAATAATGCTTAAAATTAAGCTGTAGGGTTTTCGATAGGGGATGATCAATTTTGAAATACCTGAAAAACAAAAAAAGCTCCTCATTTGCATGAGAAGCTTTTCGGTGGGCCCACTTGGGCTCGAACCAAGGACCACCTGATTATGAGTCAGGTGCTCTAACCAACTGAGCTATGGGCCCCAATTGGACTGCAATATTAGGAAATACTTTTATATCTTGCAAA
>MAAC01000688.1_pt1 | contig 15778 bp, 13 predicted proteins | sample 1115981 | NCBI WGS metagenome assembly MAAC01 (sample SAMN04961126, study PRJNA320927) | seawater metagenome | isolation source: sample BD02T64 sea water enriched with oil for 64 days | place: USA:Gulf of Mexico | collected 2013-07-27 | reverse complement strand
GGCACGACGGTTGCCGAGATCTGCCGCAAGGCTGGGATCAGCCAAGCAACATATTTTAACTGGAAGAAAAAGTACGAGGGATTGATGCCATCTGAGATGCGGCGGCTTCGCGATCTTGAAGATGAAAACAATCGCCTGAAACGGATCGTTGCTGATCTGACGCTAGATCGGGAGATGTTGCAAAACGTTATCAAACGAAAGCTGTGAGGCCGGATCGGAAGCGGGAGCTTGTTGACGGGATGTGTTCTGATTGGCGTGTTTCAATCCGTACGGCGTGTGGTGCTTTGCGGCTTGATCGATCCACGTATCATTACAAATCGCGTCGTATCCCGTCGCCCGGCAACGGTTTGCTTGCAAACCGTGAGAGAGGATCCGGCCGCGTTAAAAAAGCGCATAAAAGAGATCTGCGAGACACGCGTGCGATACGGGTATCGCCGTGTCCATTTTGTGCTGCGACGAGAAGGTTGGAATGTAAATATCAAGAAAACCTATCGCATTTACAACGAGATGGGGCTTCAGCTGCGCAACAAAACACCGAAGAGGCGGGTAAAAGCGAAGCTAAGAGATGACCGCACAGAGGCCGTGGGTGCGAATGATGTTTGGGCAATGGATTTTGTGCACGATCAATTGGCCACGGGGCGCAAACTGCGGGTTCTGACTGTCGTCGATACGTTCTCGCGCTATGTGCCCATATTGGATGTGAAGTTCAGCTATCGCGGTGAGGATGTGGTCAAATCTCTTGATCTGGTTTGCAGCAAAATCGGCTACCCAAAAACCATTCAGGTGGACAATGGGCCGGAATTTATCTCTCGGGACATGGACCTGTGGGCCTATCACAGAGGTGTCGTTCTGGACTTCAGTAGGCCGGGAAAACCTACCGACAATGCCTTTATCGAAGCGTTCAACGGCAAGTTCTGTTGCGGATGCGGCTGAAAAGTTGGAGACTTGGCGTCGATACTACAATGAAGAACGGCCCCACAGCGCGATTGGGAATAAGTCACCGATCATGCTCATAAAATCAGAAGGTGAAACCAGCCTACCAATCTGGCCAAAGCCTGAAAAATCTAGACCTAGGTGGTCCAAGGTTGGGGGCAAGTGCAGTCCGCCTAGCGTTTATTGAAGGGCAAAAACTGAAGCATTGCAAACCATTGCCTATCAATGGATGCGCGGTGATCCATTTGTTCAGCGTTAATATCCCACACCCAAATCATCAGCCTCCTGCTAGCGCGTCAGCGCAATGCAATGCGCACTGTATCCTTATGGAATTAATCCGTCCGTGTTCGTCCCATGGTAAATCTCATTTGTTACACAATTTGCTATCAAAGGGGCGACACCAAACAATGATTGCTCCATACGTCCATACCCACTCCAGCCATTATTAGTAGCGCATCAAAACGGCGATGGCCATCCACCAACGCCGGCAAAATCGAATGATGTTACTATGCCCTGAATAAGCAACCTATTTGGAAAAACCACTTCCTACAGGGCGACCCGAGTTGCCCGAGATCTGGCATGAAAGGTGTATATCGCACGTTTGCTATTAAAAGATTGACCCACTCTAATTTGTAAGTGTAGCATTATTAAAAGAAGTGATATTTCATTATTTATTGGCGACGATGCATAGATTTAAAATCGGCACGATACCCCGAAACATTGCCAGAGCAGTATCTATATGCTCAGCTCTCTCCGGGCTGGCTCATGCTCAAACGGCTCCTACTAGCGACGAACTGCTGGGGACGATATCGTCCGAGCTGCCATCCTTTATCCAAGTAAGTGATCTGATTTTGAGTGCGCCCTCAGTCAGTGAGTCTCGTGGTTATAAACGGCTGATCTATGATTTTGATATAGCAATTTCTGCTGCTGAGCAGCTTTACTCAGAAATTCGGGAAGTCGGGCCTTTCGCCGTTATTATTCCGACCATGAAGCAAGGTGCCACCCTTCGACTGACGGGCCTGTTGGATTTGACATCCAACGGAGAGACTTGGATTGCCGGTATCAATCTTGGTGAAGGTCTTGAGAAGTTTGGCAAGCCAATTGATCGTTTTGGTCAACCGGCGCTGGTTTCCGGAGATCCAGAGGCAGAAGCCAGACTTGCCCTTATGCGCAACGAGGCTGGTGCTGCTGAACTGGAGGAGTTGCGGCAAGAGATTGATGCAACTGTAGTTGCGCTGCGTTACGAAGGGGATGCGTTGCTCATAGCTGAACGCGAACGCGGGGCGGCGAGGTTATTGGCGATAATTGCAGAACACGCGACCAAACGCGGCGAATTGATTACTCGACAGCGCCAACAGATTTCCGAGCTTGAGACAGGCTTGGCCAGTGAGCGGCAAAGCTTGAATAGGCAAGTCGCGTCGGCAGAAGGTATTCGTCAATTGCAAGCTCGATTGGCTGATACACTCCAGGAAATTGCAGCAAATGAAGCCGCCTCTATTAGGGTCTTTGCGGACATGCGTAATCAGCGTGTTCGTCTACTAGAAACACTGCCGACGGAATGGGTCGGTATTGTTCACTGTACCGACGATGCTAACCCACTAAGCGCCAATAGCACGACACTGGAGATCGAGTTTGACCGTGTTCTTGCTTCTGGTTTCAGGGCGAAATTTTTTGCAAATGGGCGATCTCATCAACAAAGTGGAGCCGTCACGATATTGAATGAAACAATATCGTTTCCGTTGCGGCTCAAGTTTTCACCGCCTGATCTCAGTGGATACAATGAAGCCCTTCTACCAGATGGTTTCACTCTCGAGCTTGCTGCAAATGGGCAAATGCGTGGCTCCGAAGTTATGATGGTGCGTTGGAATCGTAATGAGCCATCACCTTCCACGTGCACTTTCAATTTATCAGGCTGAAACGGACAATGCCTGCAAGGAGTATTATCTAATGCACCGTTTGCTTTTTTCGCTGCTCGGTCTATTTTTGGCCAGTGCAACGATTGCTGAAGATCATGCACCCATCGCAAACACGGTCTTTGCAAATGCAATCAAGATTTATTCTGAAAGCCAATCGCAAGACGAAGCGGCGCAAAAAACAGCAGCCATTGAAATTCTCAGGTTGTTTGAGCTGATAGTAACGGCTTATCCCGACTCCATTCCAGGACGGAGAATAGCATCTGGTGAGCGGGTAGGACCCATTGACCTGCCTAGACTTCGTGCCTTGGCGGGAGTAGATGTGCAAGCGATTGAAACCGCTTCTGAACCAGAAGAAATGACGTCAGAAACGCCTATGGACGCGTCCGATCCAGTGGAGTGGTTCCAACGGGTCTTACATTCGGGGACGCCGGAAGGCGGGTTTGCTCATGGTTCCTATCCTTCTGTTGGTCAGCGCACGCATCCAGGAATCGATCTGATTTCCGCCTGCGGACAAAATGTTACTGCACCTTGGGATGCTACCATTGAGCGAGTGATCAAAGCAGGTGACGCAGACTTCCCAAGCATCGGGAATGCTGTCATTCTTCGTCATTCTGGTCGCTGGAACCCTCCGGTTTATTCGACTTACTTCTTTCTCGGATCTACACCGGAGGTGCGGGAGGGTGATCTGGCCAAAGGCGAAATCATTGGTCAAACCGGCCCTCTGCACACCCCGTCAACATGTGGCGTCCATTTTGAGTTGCGAAATTTTGGAACCGAACAAGGGCCAATCCACACGCTTTGGCATAACGTACTTGGTGTCGGTGATTGGACGATGGATGCGGAATTCACCGACAATTGGCGTGATCCTAAAGCTTGGCTTACACGACTGAATCAAATCGAAAATGGCGTAAACATAGAACCACTTCTTCTCGCCCAGAACGATTGGGTATCAGTCTACCAACCTGGTCTTGCAGGCCACTTCAATAACGGAAAACGCTATTTCTTACGCAGTCCCGGTGATCAGGATTTGACTTTCAACAGTGGATTACATGTTCGACGCGTCTTCGGTGGGGTATCGATTAGAACGAGGATATTGACTCGTCGTTTCAACAGGCAAGCTACCCAAAGTGTTGTTCAACCTGCAGATCGGCTTGCCTTCTCACTTCGGGTATCTCTCTACAACTCTGACAACCCTTCAGAGCCGGTGCTGGAAAATATTTTACCTACTGCTGAAAGGTTTTCCAATGGCCAATTTCGGGGGTCGGACGATTCCATCGAATTATTCTTGCCCACAGAAGATTTGATTAAAGGTGACTTTATAAGGTTGGAATTAGTTGCCCGTGACGGAAGATCTTTTTTGCTAGGCCAAGATATCAATCTCTTGCCAGACGAGGCCGCGAAACCTGCACATAGTACATCTGCGCTGAAGGAATATGCGCAAATGCTAATTGAGCTTGTAGAGTCGTGCCCAGCTATAGAAGTGCCGAGCGAACAGTTTGAGGCATTTGCCGTTCAGGTTGGCCCGGAAAGAGAGTATAAAAGGGGACGTGTATTTGTAGAGGTCCCTAATTCAAGCACCTCGCAAGCAGAAATTGGCGCCATACTCACGGCCTTATCAAGTGCAACCGCATTGGACAGATGTTTGAAACGTAACACTGTAGCACCGATGGGCTTGCGACTGGACTGGGTTAATTTTGATCTGGTGCTCGGGAGGTCGGAGCTATGATGTGGCAAGAAAAATGGCATGGCACACCTGAAACTGCCTATCTGTATAGGCTACGATACTCACTTAATATTGCTGAAAGTATAACCTGTAAAAAGGCCGCTCATTTGTCGACAGCCAGATCTTGCGCTCTCATAGCATTCGCCTTTTTGGCCGAAACTTTTGCCGCAAGTTCAGTATATGGTCAGTCCGAACAAGTAAAGCTGACTGAACCACTTGATAGCCTCTGCGCCACGATCGGGCGTCCTATCACGGAGACAGAAATTGCAGGGTTTTCGCATCACGTGGTGCGCGGATTTTCTTCTGACTATTCTGAGGTAATTGGTACCCTGTCGGATGGCAGCACACGGAGCGTGCGCTATTTTTCGGACGAAAGTCGCACCGCACAATTTGTCAATGTCGAAGACCGCCAGATTTGCCTAACTAGGCCGGATACGGAGACAATTACCTGTGGTGTGCCTCTAGTTTGTTCTTCTGGTGAATCCGATTATGTGATGGTTGATGATAATGATGCTCCGTTCGTCATGATCGATTCGCCGCAAGAGTTGGGTCACCAAACGCCGCCCTTGCCCGAAGACCACGACTGGGTGACTTATGCCGGTGGGACCGTTCAGATGACTATTGATAATGACCGTCTTGCAGGTCGGGGGACAACACCTTCCCGCAACATCAGCAATCGTGGGCTTTGCCAAATTGGTGCCGGACATCCAGTGCTGGACAACGCTTTTGCCTATTACTGGTCCGGGGATAGCTGCAACAATGCATTTGCTACAGGTGAAGGTGAAGCTATCTACCTCACACAGGACGGCGAAGTCGGGACAGTTAAGCTTGCTCCCGGCGCGGGTATTAAGACCGAAAATGGTCGTTTGTATTGGAACTTCAACAATCAGCCGATCGCGTTGGCTATTGAATGTTCCACAAATGATGATACGAAGATTCCAACTTCGGTTAACGAAGTGAGCCACATCAAAGTAGAAATTATCGTACCAGATTCGATCCATGTCGGTGACCAGCTGATTTACAAGAAGCTGATCTCAGAAACGGGCACTTACATTGAACAGATTTGCGGAACATCACCTATTCCAAATCAAACGGAATACTTGATCAGTCATGCTGCAGAGCCAAGTATTCTGGATCTGTCGCTAATATGGCAAGGGACAGGTCCCCAGCCGAAAGATCAAGATTACCCTGCGCTTCAACGTATCACATCCGGTAACAATCGTGCTCAAACCTTAGGCCCGCCTAGATTTGCACGTTTCATCCGCCAGATGATTGATTCCGAACGGACAGAATCTGTATTGTCAATTATCCGTTCATCCGATCAACTGCCGAATTTGGCCAATGGAATGCGTGAAAGTCGTGTACAAACTTTGGTTGGCTTGACAGGCGGCATGACAACTAGGATGCCTTGGAGCGAAACCAATCCGTCTTTTACTGATAATCGGTACAGGTTGTCATGGACCATCACATCCACTGATCCTGCTTCTGAGTTTTTTCGATCACGCAGGCAACATCACGGATGGGCAAACATCGAAAACAGCTTGCCGGGCTCTGTGAACGACCCGGTTTCGTTACGGCTAACTTGCTTTCTACCTTCTGCCGAAGCCCGCAGCCTCCCGCCAAACAGGATTGTCGAAATTGAGGCAACGCTGATGAATTACCATTCAAACGAAGTAATCCTCAGTTGTGAGGCACCGTAGAGATTGATATGAAAGGATGCAGAGTGAAAAAGCACCGAAACAGAGCGGCCGCCTTGGCCTTTACCTTAGGCATTGCAATTAGCCCTTTGCCTAGCTTCGGTCAAATTTCTGAAATTGCGACTGCAGAATCCGCTCTGGAAGCTGCCTCGGAATTGTTGGGCGAAGAGAGTATTTCTTCAGTTGAAGCAGCGGTTCTCCGGGAAATTCGGCTAATTTTGGATCAGATAATTGTTGATTATCCAGCCAGTGACATAGCGGTCAAGATTTTATTTCAGGACAAGTTCGGTAACTTGGATGTGGTCGCACTGGATAATCGGTTATCAGAAATCTCTGCCTCTGAGAACCCAATTACAGTCATTCCGCAACCCGAGGTGCCGACAGCAACTACTTCTGACACTGCGGTTCCGTCTGGGGGAGCAGAAACTATGCCATTTCCATCTATCGATCCAGCTGAAAAAACAGCGAATCCAACCAACTTTGCCTCTGCAAATGCCAGCGCATCTGTCACCGGTAGCGATTTCAACGCCTCCGATTTTTCGACAGACATTCGCGTATTGGCTGAAGAATTGAACTCATGTTACGCGCAGGGGCAACTTAACAACCGAGTCGACACTCAAGTCGACACCCAAGTCATCACATTTTCAATTGGAGTAGATAGTAAGCTCGATGGAGTTCCTGAGCTTGTCGATGTTGATTCTCTCGAACAGGCCGGTTGGAAAATTTACCTAAACGCCCTTGCCGCACTGGAGAGTTGCAGTCCTTATCCACCAAAATATTCCGGGCACCAATACGACGCGACTTTTGACGGGAACGCCTTGATCGGCCTGAGCGACGTGCGTTCTCGCCAGGAACCGTGGGTTGCCTCTGATGAGGTCAGCCATAGAGAGTTGAACTTGGACCGCCGGGCTATTGCTGAAATTCAGGCGCGGTTAAGCGTTTTAGGGTTTGATCCCAACGGCATTGACGGAGTTATGGGACGCGGATCTCGCGCTGCTATTTTTGCATGGCAAGAATCTTTAGATATACCGAAGACCGGATTTCTGAATGTACGGCAACTTGAGAAATTGAACGAAGTGTCGGCGTTAGCATTATCGAATTGGGTTGCGAATACGAGCAACAGGGAAACTCTTGAGCGTGCAGGTCGACAGCCTACAAGAACAACAACTACCACACGCCGAAGTCGAAATGTTTGGTACCGGGATCGAAGAGGCATGTATTGCAAACGTCTTGTCATCGGCTCTTGGTGCCAGGCCAGCAGACCCCGAGGTTAGTCGAAAAGTAGCGGGTCAAACGGTTTTGCCAGAGGAAACTGACTTGTGACGGGCAGGCGGTTTCATAGCCTGCCCGCTTGACGACCTTGCGCCGCGCCTCGTCGGGGAGACGGTTCCAGAGGTATTTTAGTTTGGGGGATTGATCCTGAAGCTCAGCCTCGACGCGCTGCAGATACCGGTCGTATACCATTGACCGGTAGGTGATGCATGCATCACCGAAAGGGGCGATAGAAAGTATACGGGGAATACCGCGCTTGGCCAGTGTCGGGCGCGTCGATAGATGGCCTTCTTCCACAAGCCTGATGATCTCCAGATTCTCAGATGCTGACCTGAGCCCCAAGTCTCCTCCAGCTTTGCGCGGAGTCCTTGGGGTTAATGCACTTGCCCCCAACCTTGGACCACCTGGGTCTAGAGATTTCCGGCTTCGATCAGATTGGTGGGCCGGTATCACCTTCTGATTTTACGAGCATGATCGGGGACTTATTTCCGATCGCGCTATGGGGCCGTTCCTCGTTGTAGTATCTACGCCAAGTCTCCAACTTTTCCGCCGCATCTGCAAGGCTCAAGAACCAATGTGCATTCAAACATTCCTGACGGAATTTCCCATTGAATGCTTCGATGAAGGCGTTGTCCGTAGGTTTCCTAGGCCGACTGAAGTCCAAAATGACACCCCGATGATACGCCCACAGATCCATATCCCGTGAGATAAATTCCGGCCCATTATCGACTCGAATGGTCTTTGGATAACCAATTTGACGGCAAACCCGATCGAGGGTTTCAGCCACATCTGCACCGCGATAACTAAACCTCACGTCCAGAATTGGCACATACCGTGAGAACGTATCGGCGACCGTCAAAACCCGCAGTTTACGGCCCGTCCCCAGTTGGTCATGCACAAAATCCATTGCCCACACGTCGTTGTTTCCAACGGCTTCCGCTCGATCATCACGTAGCTTCGCCTTCACCCTCCGCTTGGGTGTTTTGTTGCGCAGTTGATGCCCCATCTCTTTGTAAATGCGGTAGGTTTTCTTGGCGTTGACTGGCCAACCTTCGCGTTGCAGAACAAAGTGAACGCGCCGATATCCATATCGCACACGTGTCTCGCAAATCTCCTTAATACGCTTTTTCAACGCGGCCGGGTCGGTGCGACGTGATTTGTAATGGTAGGTGGATCTATCAAACCGCAAAGCACCACACGCGGTACGGATTGAAACACGCCAATCAGAACACATCCCGTCAACAAGCTCGCGCTTCCGATCCGGCCTCAAAGCTTTCGTTTGATAACGTCCTGCAACATCTCTCGGTCCAAAGTCAGATCCGCGACGATCCGTTTCAACCGGTTGTTCTCATCTTCAAGGTCTCGCAGCCGGCGCATCTCCGACGGCATCAGGCCTTCGTACTTTTTCTTCCAGTTGAAATAAGTAGCAGGACTAATCCCAGCTTTGCGGCAAATCTCTGCTACTGTCGTGCCCTCATTGCCCTGCTTAACAATAAACACTTTCTGCGCGTCCGTGAATTTGGATGCTTTCATCGCTTCCACTCCTTCTTCCAGCCGAAAGGGTAAAGCAGAAAACTCTAACTCAAAATGGTCCAGCTTTCAGGGAGCAGAGCAAATGCTGCGTACTTCATTCTTGGCTGCGCGGTTTTGGTGGAACCGGTCTGGCCCGTTGCTGTGACCATGTCCCTGGACACTTGGGCCAGAGGCCATCATCCCGATTGACCAAGGGGCAATCCTAACACTGGTTTTTTGCCCTTTAGGAAGAACGGTATTGTTGTTGATTTGTTTGACTAAATACACGATTATTCTTTCAATAAGTTTTATTGATATTGGATTTTCGCAAATGATCTTTGGCAATGTTTGATTTGTCGGCCAACAAGATTTCTCTTGCTGCAGCGCGTTGCCGCCGCCTGTTTTGGGCAGCAATGTCTTTTAGCGTCTTTACCAACCTTTTGATGCTGACCGGGCCACTTTTTATGTTGCAGGTCTATGATCGCGTGTTGGGATCACGATCCGAAGAGACATTGGTTGCAATGTTTGGCTTGGTCGCGCTTCTGTTTTTCATTTATGGCCTGTTAGAGTTCGCCCGCGGCAGGGTCACCGCGCGTATTGGCGCTAGAGTGCAAAGCGCTTTTGGGTCAGGTGTATTTAATGCCATTTTGAAAACCACAGCGCTACGCGCAATACCGAGGGGCCAGCAGACAGGCCTGCAGGATCTCGAAGCCATCCGGACATTCTTTACGTCTCCTCTTTTACTAGCTATTTTTGATCTGCCTTGGACACCGGTCTTTCTCTGCGCCATCTTTATTTTTCATCCGCTGCTGGGCTGGCTTGCCTTAGGCGGCGGTGGGCTGCTGATCTTTATTGCACTTGCCAATCAAATACTTACCTTTCGTAAAACCGCGCGTGCACAGACGGTCTCACATGCCGCAACGGCCTTTTCCAGCCAAGTGCAGACGATGAGCGAACTGGCTTGGGCGCAAGGCATGAGCGGTGCATTAGAGACTAGGTGGCGGAAACTGCAGGATGAGGCCCAAGAGTACACGATTGGGGCAAATGACTGGATTGGATTTTTTACGTCCTTTACCAAGGCATTTCGGCTCTTTCTGCAATCGGCAATGCTTGGCCTGGGAGCTTGGCTGGTACTTCAGAATGAACTGACGCCAGGTGCAATGATCGCCGCCTCAATTCTCCTTGGGAGGGTGCTGGCTCCGATTGAACAAGGGTTGCCGCAATGGCCCTTGGCGCAAAGGGCTCGCCGCGGCTGGAATAACCTGAAAACTCTTCTTGGCGCCATTCAGAAAGGCGATGAGCCGACACGTCTCCCGCCCCCAATGGCATCGATGAACGTACGGGATGTCTCGATTGTGTTGCCTTCGGTGGAAAAGCCAGTTCTCAGAGGCATTACTTTCTTCGTCGCCCCCGGAGAGGCACTTGGCATCATTGGCAAAAGCGGGTCTGGCAAAAGCACACTTGCACGGGTTCTCATGGGATTGATCGCGCCGACGGCCGGAGAGGTTCGCTTGGGGGGGGCGACGCTCAAACAATACGGATCGGAGCGACTCGGGAAACTAATTGGCTATCTGCCGCAGGACATCCAGTTCTTTGATGGGACGATTGCAGAGAATATTGCGCATATGTCCCTGGAACCTGATTCCGCACAAGTGGTAGATGCAGCTCAGAAAGCTCGTGTACATGATGTTATATTGCAGCTCCCATCCGGTTATGATACCCGTATCGGCCCGGCAGATGCGCAGCTGTCTGGTGGCCAGAAGCAAAGGCTGGCCCTAGCGCGTGCGCTTTATGGACACCCGACGGTTCTTGTTCTTGACGAACCCAGCTCGGCATTGGATGCGGAAGGATCTGAGGCCCTGAACGCGGCTGTGGCTGAGATGAAAACTGAAGAGAAGTCTGTGATTATCATGACCCATCGGCCACAGGCAATTGCGCAGTGCGATCGTTTGCTGATCCTTGAAGGCGGCCGGAGCAGCGCATTTGGACCGCGCGACGAGATTATCCAGACCATGATTAAGAACGCGGACAATGTGCATCAGGCCCTTAAGGCGGGTGGGGTATGAGGCTGACGTCTGGATCAGAAAAGACTTGGAGTGCTGCATGGCCCCTGGCAATCGGAAGTTTTGCAATCCTAATTCTGATTGGGGGTCTCGGTCTCTGGAGTGTCGGGACTGAAATTGCGGGGGCCGTTGTGGCCAGTGGCACCGTGAAGGTCGAAGCGGAGCAGCAAGTTGTGCAACACCCTGACGGAGGTGTAGTGACCAATATCCTGGCGAGAGACGGAGATGCCGTCCTAGCAGGGGCTATTCTTATTGAGTTTGATGACACTTTCCTGCGCTCTGAGCTCGAGATTGTAGAACGCCAGCTTCTGGAAGTTCTGGTGCGTCGCTTACGGCTGGAAGCCGAACGGGATGGTGTCGAACAGCTTGAAGAATGGCCATATGAAGAATTCCAGACCCTCGATCCCGGTTGGGTCAACAATCAGATATTCGGTCAACGAAACTTATTCGCGGCCCGGGCGATCTCTCTTAACAACGAGGTTGAACAACTTACTCAACAGATTGACCAAGTCGGAAACCAAATCGTTGGAATTGAAGCGCAAACGTCTGCTTTGCAGGATCAGCTGGTGCTCGTCGACGGTGAGCTAAAAGACCTGATTTTGCTTCTGGAACAAGGATTGGTGCAAGCGTCCAGAGCTTATGGACTGCAAAGGGAGCAAGCCCAACTGAAAGGGGACATAGGACAGCTGTATGCATCTCTTGCGGAATCTCGGGGTCGGATTTCCAGCATTTCCATTGAGATAATCAAACTGTCGAACCAACGTCGCGAAGAAGCTATCACCCGGCTACGCGACCTCAGATACAGTGAAATCGAACTCGTCCAGACCCGACTCAGCCTCAAGCAACGCCTTTCTCGCCTCGAAGTGCGATCACCAGTTGATGGCGTGGTTTTCAGCTCTTCGGTCTTCTCACAGAATTCTGTTGTCAGACCTGCAGAGCCGATCATGTTCGTTGTGCCCAAAGACCAACCCATGCAAGTGTCGGCACGCATTGATCCTGTTCACATCGAGCAGGTGTTTGCTGGGCAACCAGTATTTCTCCGGTTCACAACCTATGATCAACGAACAACGCCAGAAATTGCTGGCGAAGTTTTGCGCATTTCTGCCGACGTAATCGCAGATGAAGCTACGGGGATCACATTTTACGAGGCCATACTTTTGCCGGATTTAGAGGAATTGTTGAACCACCCCGAAATCAGGCTTCTGCCGGGAATGCCGGTCGAAGCATTCCTTAAAACGGAAGACCGAACACCTTTGTCTTATTTGATGCAGCCTTTGACTAATTACTTTAGAAGAGCATTTCGAGAAGAGTAAAACGCGATTTTTGACCGAGAAAGGCCGCGGTGGTTGCAATGCGAATCGGCCCTTCGGTGCGTGTCGTAACCGCAAGGTAAACTAGTCCATATATAAGAGATGTCGACTGCCCACTTTTGGTTTGGGCCATCTGCAGAGAAATCCTGATCCAGCAGGTTTGAATAGCCCCTAGATTTGTAGACACCTTCTTTCCTAAAAATGAGGCAAGGGGGCCATCATGGGCAATGCAAGATTTAATGAATATTTCAAACGAGACGCGGTGCATCAGATTACGGTGCGCGGCTATCCTGTCGCGGAGGTATCAAAGCGATTGGGCGTCAGCACGCACTGCTGTACGCGCCAGCAAGCTGGTGAATCCTTGACGGACAACCTCTCACGGCTCCTTACGGGATCAGCGAAGCGGCGACGGAAAGCAGGGGGAAAAAGACCGCGACCCTGACCAAACACTATTCAGCCAAGGTTCCAAGTCGAAAGACTTTGACCTGGACGGCTCTTCGACACCATGGGGTGTAAGGCAAATACGGGGGATGCTTAGAATAAGAAGGTTTTTGAGGGACAAGCCGCAAAGCGGCGGGCTATTCTAAACGCGGCTCCTGCTCTTGATACCTTACGGGCTTTACCAAGTAGCAGGCTAGGGTCAGGACCTATTAATATGTTGTGCAGTTGCGAAAGCTCTGAATCAATAGGCTCCAGAACCTGGAGGGCAACATGTCGGATCATTTTTGGCTCAGTGAAGAGCCGTTGGTACAGATCAAACCGTATTTCCCTTTGTCGCACGGGGTGCCTCGGGTAGATGACCGTCGGGTTGTCAGTGGCATCATCCATGTGATCAGAAACGGGTTGCGGTGGCGGGATGCTCCCCCCGTCTGCGGACCGCATAAAACCTTGTATAATAGGTTCAGACGTTGGTCGAAGAATGGTGTTTTCCATAATATCTTTACCGCACTGGTTGCCGAGAAAGGGCCGCCGGACCGCCTAATGATTGACGCCACTCACCTCAAAACCCACTGCACAGCTTGCAGTCTGCAAAAAGGGGGGATGTTCCCCGCGCTATTGGCCGTACGGTAATCCCCCCCGAAACTAAGGGGGTGCGGAAGTAGAATTTTCTCGGCAAGAATGCATGAGGAGATTTTGATGAAGATGACGAGATATAGCGAACCCCAAATTCTTACGATCCTACGCCAAGCCGAAGGCGGCGTGCATGTATCGGAACTGTGCGGCGAGCACGGGATGAGCAATGCGTCGTTCTACAAATGGCGATCAAAATACGGCGGTATGGACGCGTCGATGATCAGCCAAATGAAGGCGCTTGAAGACGAGAACCGGCGGCTGAAGAAGATGTATGCTGAGATGAGCATGCAGGCTGAATTGCTGAAGGAAGCCCTAGGAAAAAGTGATCCGGCCAGGCTTACGACGGGGTTTGGCCGAGAAAGCGGTGGCGCGCCACGGTATCAGCATTGCGCTGGCCTGCCGCACGTTTGGTGTCAGTGAGACGTGCTTTCGTTACAGCCCGCTCTTGAGCGATGAGAACGAAGAAATTGCCGATCTGCTGGTTGGGCTGACCACTGCCTGACAGGGCATTGTAAATGCCCGAGAAGGGCCGCACGGAAGACTTGGGGGTTTGGGCTATGTTTCCTGCATCTACGTAACGTGCAGGGCCATCCGTGGAGCCACAAAAGGGTTTACCGTATCTACTGTGAACTGGAATTGAACTTGCGGATCAAACCTCGGATACGGTTAAAGCGGGACAAACCCGATGCGCTGGCAGTGCCGGACGTGCCGAACTTGACTTGGTCGATGGACTTCATGGCGGACCGCCTCGGGGATGGTCGGGCGTTTCGGCTCTTGAACGTGCTGGATCGCTGCACGTCAGGGTATTGCAAAGCAATATCCCGAGAGTGGATTTTAACCGCGAGGGTTTGGGCATCGAGGTCGATTTTTCTTTGCCAACCGAACGGGTCATTCGCAGCCTTAATAGGATCATTGAATGGCGTGGGCGACCTGGAGCCATTCGGGTCGATAATGGGCCGGAGTATATCAGTGGTAAGCTGCTGGAATAGGCTGAGAAGCAAGGTATTAGCATCCAGTACATCCAACCCGGAAAGCCTCAACAGAACGCATATATCGAGCGCGATAATCGCAGGGCCAGGCATGAATGGTTGGACCAACACATCCTTGAAAACATCGAGCCTCTCGGTGAATGTTTCATTCACCTGTCAGCCAGCGGGAAGGCACAGGGCTTCGCCACACAATGGCTATGGACTTACAACAATGACCGCCCGAATATGGGCATCGGCGGCATAACACCCGCCCAGAAACTAAAAATAGCCGCGTAAACTCTACAGCCGCACCCCGTTGAAAATGGGGGGATTACCGCAGCAATCGTCATCTTCTGGATTAATCAATGAGTCCTGACCCTAGAATACTTACGTGGGGAAAGGGCAGGGCAGTACTCCATTCGGATGAATCAGCAGTGGCGGATTTGTTTTGAATGGGGTGAGGGTCAATCGCGGCCATCTAATGTTGAAATCGTGGATTACCATTAATGAAAGGGGTGTCCACTTGTTTATGAGAGCTGTTCATCCTAGCGTTGTCCTTAAGGGCGAACTGGCGGAGGTAAGAATTACGCTGGCAGAGTTTGCGCGCCAAATCGATGTGCCGCTCAACCGTGTTAGTCAGATTATCTCCGGGAAGCGCAGTGTTACCGGTGATACTGCTCTGCGTTTTAGGCACTGGTTTGGATGCGATCCGCAGTTTTGGTTGAATCTACAGGCGCAGTTTGAGCTGGCCGTAGCGGCAGTTGATATTGGTGATGTGATTAAGCGATTGCCGACCAAGTCGAGCAGCCGAGATTAGTGTAGGTGAAAACATACTGAACCGCCAATTTCCGAATGTGACATGGGTTGTCAAAAACCTAAATACCCCTAAAGCGTATATTATCTTGTTTAGGTGTCTGATTTATGTATATTTTGAATTATAAGCATTAATTCGCTGATGTATTGTTAGCAGTAATCAACTCACTTCGATTTCTGTTTTATTAGTAAATTAGGCCGCATAGCGCCATCAATTTAATTCAAGGACTCTCCATAAAGTGGAGGCTACTTGGGGCGTGATCACCACTGATATGGTGATATACGTCAACGGTGGAATAAAAGCCGGCCAGTGGGCGACTGGATCAGCACGATTTACTGTTAATTTGTATTTTTTTTTGGGGAAGATTTTATGACAATATATTCGCTAACGCCATCATCGACATCGATCACAGAAGGGGATTCTGGGTATAAGACCCTAACCTTTACGGTGACCCGGTCTGGCTATCTCCCGTCGGAGACCCTTGACTACAACACTT
>MAAC01009979.1_pt1 | contig 15790 bp, 16 predicted proteins | sample 1115981 | NCBI WGS metagenome assembly MAAC01 (sample SAMN04961126, study PRJNA320927) | seawater metagenome | isolation source: sample BD02T64 sea water enriched with oil for 64 days | place: USA:Gulf of Mexico | collected 2013-07-27 | reverse complement strand
GTATAAATTTGGGTCGTAAGAATACTGGCATGACCCAACATTTCTTGGATATATCGTAAATCAGCACCGTTATCTAGCATTGTGGTTGCAGTATTATGGCGATAAAGATGACAAGCACCAGTACGGTCAAAACCTGCCAGCTTCACATATTGTGATGCCATATCAGATAATTTACCTGGCACATAACGTTTGCCGTTATTTGCTAAAAATAGTGATTTTCCTGAGCCGATATACGCAAACATGGGCCGAATTTTACCAATGTAAAAAGCCAGCCACTCGCAACCTCGGAGGCTAATAGGCACAAGCCTTTCCTTTTTACCTTTGCCATGAACCCGAAGCAATTTGCTATTAAAGTCAATGTCATCAATATTCAGCCTTACTAACTCTCCTCGACGTATGCCCGTTGCAAAAAAGCATTCAAGAATCGCTCTGTCGCGTAATCCTTTGGTTCCGAACAACAAAGGCTGATCTAATATAATCTCTACTTCTTCTACGCTATAGAGGGATTTGGGTATTTGTTCCCCTTTACTAGGTAGTTCAATGTTTTCAAGAGTATTTGCCGACAATAACTTCTTGACGTACATGTACTTGATAAATGTTTTAACAAATGTCAGTAAGTTTCGTTTTTGAGCAGGACTTAATGGCTCATGATCAAGCGCCTTACGGTATATATTTAGATAAGCCGCGTAATCATCCATCAAATCCAAATCAATTTGGTCTATATGAATAACGTTACGGCCTAAACACCAGATAAAAAACTTTTTAAGGCCGCCACGCTTACCACGTACAGTATCTGAACTTTGCCCTTTAGCAAGGCAAAGCTCAAGATAGTATTTTACGCATCGCCAAATGCGATTAGTGCAAGGCTTTTGCATTTATCAACTCTTTTGCTAAACGCATACCTGTATCAACAAAAGCCTTGGAGTCAGGCTTTTGCCAATACACAATTGGCTTATCACCTTCACGAATTCGCCCTACACGATATCCTACGGCCGAGAGCACGCTGCCATTAATATCAGGAGTAGAAAATACAATACACCCGCGAAATAGTTCATGGCCGCTTGCGCGAACTAACCCACTACGTTGCAAACTTCCTCGTATTGCAGCACCTTCCTGTGATTTACGTTTAGGAATATTTCTACCCATTGTGCGGTCACAAAACCCAATTAAAGAGTGCTCTTTGAACTCATCCGCTATTAGGCAACTTGCTTGAACAAATTGCTGGGCCAACTCACTTTTTTCATATTGCTGCTCGTAATAATCAAAGGCTTGTTGAATATGCAAATCATCTAAGTTGATTTGCCCGAGTACATCGAGGTAATGACCTGTGTTATTCATCATGACAATTCTCCTTAGTTAGGCCTGATGGCGCTCATTACGAACATTAATCATATCCAATGCACTCGTTAATCGTTTATCAAACAAGCGCCATTGGAACTCATCCCACAGCCCCAGTTTAGTCACTTTAAATGGTAGATTTACTTCGCATAGAGCAACATGGTATTCAGCTGCAAATTGCTCAGCCTTGGATATATCAAATGAGGTACTCGACACATGCGTAAAATAAACCATTATTGTCGCTTCATGACGAAACATAGCATCAAATGTAAGTTCAGATATATCGGTACCTGCCTGAGCAATTCCGTTAGCATATCCGTGCTCTTCTAATGCAATAACATCAAGAGCGTGTTCACACATGATGGCTGTTTTCTCTATGCCGCTAGCCATATAGACAGGTATTACGCCAAAGGTGCTGGAGACCAAACTAAAGATATGGCTATCATCTTGCACAATGCGCAAACCAAAGATGCCTTGCGAGCCATCTTCGTAATTGATGGGCAGCGTTATACAACCATACAGCGCATCAAGGTCTCCTTTTTCATATAGCGAAAGGTGTTGGCAATGTTTATTAAATACCAAGGTATAGGCATGATATTGACTCATATTTACCAATGTATCATCACCATGAAAGAAGCCTATTTTGAAACGTTCGATGTTGGCTAACGAGATTCCTATGTTGTTATGCACATAGCTCAATGCTTGCGGATAGAGCAATAAAGCTTGATGACAATGCTCTGACAATTTAGGTATCATTTGCTCACGTATCGCATATTCGTAAAACCCAGGAGGGTTTGAAAATAAAAAAGCATCTATTGAATAACGATGTAATCTCCGCATGTGATCCCTTTCTTTAGCACAACTTGCCTTTTCAAAAAATTCACATTGCATTTTTATTTCATTTATCATGACCGACTCCTTGCTTTTTTGGGTTTATTCGACAATTGGCGACCACGTTCATCGCGAAAGGAGTCACGATCCCAATCCAGAATAATTGAGTAAGGGATGATGCGATCCAAAGTTGAATCAGCGACTGTCTTGTCAACAAAAGCGTCATACCAATCAGCGGGTGAGTACTGAGAAGTAATAACTAACGAGCCATTTTGGTCGCGCATTTCAATCATCTCAAAAAGCAAATGACGTTCTATGCTAGTGAGCTGTTGTATTCCCCAATCATCGATAATGAGTACATTTACTTTGGCTAGCTTCTTACTAAGTTTGGCTAATACATCATCTCCAGCTTTATCAGCAATTTTTAAGTCACGGATCAACGCTGGATAGTGGTAATACAATACCGAGTATTCTTGTAGAATCACTTCTTGCGCCATTGCGCATGCTAAATGCGTCTTCCCAGACCCCGTCTTACCAGTGATAACTAAGTGCCTGAAGTCTCGTATCCAATTGCATTGCGCTATGTCCTTAAGCTTTGCAAACTTGACCGGTAAATCAACAATTTTACTAAAGTCAGATAATGATGCTTGCGGCCAACGTAAGTGTGCTGCCTTTCTCAAGCGTGACACCTTGCTTATGTGATTACTGCCCACTTGGGCTTCGACAAGGGCGCAGGCTCGCTCAATAAATCCAAGCTCAATCACCTCAGCCGATGCTTCTTGTGATTCCAACGCGCGATAAAAAGGCATCAACTTTGCCTTTTCGCACAACAATTTTAATTGCGACATATGATCATTCATGACGATACCCCTCATAATAATCCTTACCGCGAATATTTTGGTGAGTAGGTACAAGTGGTAATTGAAGTAGCTCGTCATCTTCTTCAAATATCCCAGATTTAAGAATTAGCTTAATATCGCTTGGGGTGTGCATATACTGGCTTATCGCATAGGCACAGGCTTGTTCCAATTTTTCATTACCGAACTGTTTACCAAGTTGTTTCAACGCAATACATCGCTTGCCCGCAGGTCTAGAGCGAGAAGATTTCATATTTTCATATTGCATTTTAACAATGGCAACCGTGTTGCTGCCCACACCTTCTGCCCACGACGCATATTCAGTTTCATTCTTTTGTGCTTCTGCTAAATGATTAGGTGGCATATGCTCAGGCAGAATTGTTCGCCCACCTTTTATGTTCGAGAGTTCATGTACAGCAATATCTTTTTGGTCAAGGTATACCACCACCGCTTGCCCAGTTACTTGAACCGTTACATGAGTATTTCTCAGCTTAAAAGGCACACTGTATTCATGCTCTTTGTAAGTAATGGTATAACTAGGTGATGATTTTTGAACAAACCGTTCATCAAACGGTTGATAAGCAAGCTCAGGTAGAGGGTTGAGCGCAGGAGACTCGACTTCTAAAAAGGACTGAATACGAGCCATCTTTGTTTTTTGCATTGGCTCATTGTTTAATTCAACGACGCCGTTAAAAAGATAAGTATTGGCCTCTTCATGGCTATCTAATTTCTCACGTCGTAAAAGTGCTAAAACACGATTTTGAATATGCTGAACATGCTTTTCAGCATTGGCATTATCTCGGGGCGTTCCTACTCTAGAGGTATCGCATACCACGCCATAGTAGCGCTGTAAGATTGTCGCTTGCTCATTTAGATCAGCAATTAGTCCTGATTTATCCACAAGCGCTGCATTATCAAATTGAATAACAGCAGGACTGCCACCAAAAAAATGAATTGCTTTGACTAGTCCTTGTACCCAAGCCTTAGCCGTCAGATTGCTAGTCAAATACGCAAACATATATTTAGAACTTCCTAGCACGGCAACAAACATATATAGCTTCACTCGTTTACCAGTATGTTTACATATGTAAGAAGCTATCATTCCCGCAAAGTCACAAAATAGGACTTCTCCTGGCTCATAAGTAAAACGAAGCTCCAAGTTACTTTTATCGCAATGAGCCGACCAAATTGCACAAAACTGACTGTAGCTAAGTGCAGTTGAGGGATCTTCTGCTCGATAAATGAGATAGGTAGTCTTTAACTTCAGCCTGAATTTTTTAGGTGAAATCTTAGACTCTTTCTCCATCATCTCTATCGGTGGTCGTCTTTTATGGCTGACACGCTTTTTATATTTAGGGTAAAAAATCAAAAACATCGCATTGCTATCCAATTCACTAAAATTAGGCAAAGGAAGCGCCATGGCGAGTAATTTTCCAGCAATACGTCCCACCGTTTGACGTGAGCAACCTATATTTCTTGCTATCGTGCGCTGGGATATAAAACCAAACAAGATGGCTGTAGTTAACATTGTTCGTTCATATCCACCTTGCATTGCCTTATCGGTAAGCAATAATAGTGTATGAACGAGGTTTCTTAAGGAATTTGAATTAAGCATATACATCCTCCGTCATTTAAAAAATGAGACACAGAAGGACATGCATCAGATAATTTGACATTATCCAATGTTCCACCATAATTAGACCTATCGAGGGTTCATTTCGATATTCCTAAATCGCCTTGCAGGTCGCCAAACTTACGCAGGGCTTTTTTATGCCTGTGTCTTACTCATTTGAGCTATCAGCTTTTCTCGCTTTAACCCTTTCTTCTGCTAGCCATTTAGCTATATCACGGCTAAGTGCAAACCGTCCTCGCCTATTAGGTAGAGAAAAAATTTCAACAGGCACAGTCTTTCTTGACAATGCTTGACGAAAGGCCTCAGGACTAGAAAAACCTAGTGCGGTATATAAAGGCTTTCCAAACAGCAACGGCCCAACATGGGTATACAGTTCTTTTTCAATCTCTATTCGGAGATTTTCCAATAGTGCTTTTTCCATTTTTACGCTCGTCACAAACTCAAATGTACTTTGAACTTAGTTGGAGATTTTAAGTAATTCAATACGTAACATTTTTCATTTTGTTACGTGTTAAAGTGAAATTTATGCACTATAACTAGAAGTGACTAATAGAAAGTTAAAACAATAATAAAACAAACAACTAATACTAAATTCACTTAAATATAAATAGCGCTTTTGATTAACCCAATGTCAAGTAATGGGATTGGTTTGGACGAAAATAGAAGGTAAAAAAGTGAAGTTTTTTGCGAAAACGGGGTGTAAATACACTTCAGAACAATGTAAAAAAATGATTCTTCAGGCTCAGTCACAATGAACAACCGTGACATTCCTCCTTCATCAAGAACCAACGAACTTAGAACAAACTGCTGTTTCACTTTTGCTTGCAATAAAATGGGAATTTCTTTAAACGGTAACCAAATGGGGCTAACCTTTTGCACTAGAAATTCAAGCACCTCATCACAAACAGCCCGTTCGGGTAAATATCTAAAACTGTTAAAAGGCAACTCAACACCATCGCTAGACACAATTCTGGATATAGATGCCAAAGCGCGAGGAGTGGCTTCATTGTTCCACTCCCCGTTTTGGCGAGCAATGTATAGCCTTGAAATAAATGAAACAGCCTTTCCGTTTGAGTGTCTAGATATTAATGTTCAGCAGCAAATATTTGAACCTGAGCGAGACATGTTAGGTAATTTGCAGCGCAAAGAGTTGTATAAAAAAGAAGTAAATAAAATTTTTGAGTTTGGCAGTTTAAGTGCATTTAGCTGTTTGCTGTTATTGCGTAATCAATTTGATAAAAATTATTGCCAAATCAGTAAGTATTATTTGGAGAAGTTAATTCGATATAGCTACATAAATATATGCGCTACAGCCAAACTATCATCACTGCATTGGGATACATTTAACCAATTATGCAAATGGTTAATGTGTAATACCCATAGTGAAATCAAACAGGCTCCATCCAATGCAAAGATACTTAACGCATTAATAGCCCAAAAAGAAAGCACTATTCGGCTTTTTATAAGAAAAGTAAAAACGCGCATCTACGACGAAGAAATCATACTTTTAGCCAGTATAATTTCTCTCGCTAACGAAAGATTCGTATACCGAGAACTAAAGAAACTCAACGAGCGCCATGAAATAAAAAACTTAATGCCTAGAGAGAAAAAAGGGCTGCACTGGGTGATCAGCAAACTCAATGCTTCAAATGAGCGGGTAGAAAATATCCAGCTAATTCAAACCAACAAGATCACTGAAATAATTTATCCACCTGTTAGTTAAATTTTACTAATGGTCCACCATAATCAAAATAGTGGTCCACCTTAATTATAGTTACTGGCTCAACATTAAAAACTTTGTGTTCCAAACGACCGTATTATGGAATTGCATATTCCAGTCCGTTTGAACCACCTTAATGAATAAAAAGGGCCTCTATCAAATTTATGATGGACCATCAGTCTTGCAATGATGGGCCACGGCTAAAAAATCAGCTTAAAGAAATAAGTATGTATGACACCAAGATCAGGTTCGACATTGAATGCAAAAATATCAAACTAGGCAAACTTACGATACCTCTTTCACATAAATTACTTATAATACCGCCATGAATATTTTGTTTCTTTGTACAGCGAACTTACATCGCTCTCGTTCTGCTGAAGATTATTTTAAGTCTCTTAAAAGCGAGCACGTTATTCAGTCTGCCGGATTGAGTAAGAAATATTGTGCGAAATATGGCTCTCGTCTTTGCACCTGTGAATTACTGAATTGGGCTGAAAAAATTTATGTGATGGAACCACAGCATATTAAACGGATCACCGAACACGTTGGTGAACGTTATTTAGCTAAAATTGAAATTTTACATATCGACGACATTTATCAATATATGCAACCTGAACTTTTGGCTGAATTAAGATCCCATGTACATCTTCAGTTTTTAATGGCTTGATGACAATCCTTCATTTGGATTCAAAAACAGCCAAAAACAAAAACCTGAGGGTATATTCAAAGAGTATGCTTAAAAAAGTCCCCTCAAGCCACTTTGCTGATATTACTTTGAAGCTAAAAATCCGCCTTTAAAGGGGCTATTTTGTTCGACTGCGGACTAACGAAAATGCAAAATTGGCATATTTAAAGTGATCATATGTTCCAAAAAGGAACCAATGACCACTCAATTGCGTAACAAATTTTTTGCACAATTTTTGAAAATATGAATTAAGGGTAAGTATCATCGAGTTATGCGCCATGATTTAGTCGATTACACTTACATATGGGCATTTGAAGTGAACAGGACTTTGGTTTCAAAAGCAGCCCCAAAAGGTCCCTTGAAAGCTGTTGTCGCTCACCCAACCATCACGGTAAATAATATCGTTTACTTGAAGTGCATTTAAACGTGTACCGAGAAACACTTTACCGTTAGTAAACGAAAACGTTTACTCGATATAAACCTTTAGACTTTGGCTTCAAAAGCAGCCAAAAATAAAGCCCCTTGTGAAGTGACCCCCAATAGTTGGACTATCAATTACTGGGGGTCTTTTTATGTCCAAATACAACAGAGAACTAAAATTATCTGTCGCACAAAAAGCTATTAATACAAGCAAGAGAGCTTTGTCGGCTCAACTTAACATATCAACCATGCAGGTAAAATACTGGAGTACTGTGTACCGAATTCATGGTGATAAGGGATTTCTTCATAATGGAAAACCTTATACCGTTGAGTTCAAATCAGATGTGGTTAAGACCATGTTACAAAACGATTGGTCTATTACTTATACCAGTGCTTATTTCGATTTATCTTCTCCTGGTGTTCTTTCTGAGTGGCACCAAAGGTATATTAGTGGCGGTGTGAATAACCTAAAACCGCGCTACAAGGGCCGTATAATTATGAAAAAAGCACCTGCACCGATAAAACTAAAATCACCTAAAGTTATGACGGAAAAAGAGCTTCATGATGAATTGGAACATCTACGTGCAGAGAATGCTGTATTAAAAAAGCTAAAAGCCTTAGTTCAGGAAAAAACATCGCAAACCAAGAAAAAGCGAAAGTAGTGAACGAGCTAAAGGCGCAATACAAGCTACCACAACTTCTTAAAGCAATAGGTCTTGCGAGAAGTGTCTATTATTACCAGCGTGTAGCTTTTGCTAAACCTGATAAATACAGCACATTGAAAAACAAGATAAAAAGCATATTTCACGAACACAAAGGACGTTATGGCTATCGTAGAATTACTCAGGCTTTACGAAACGAGGGTGAGATAATTAACCATAAAACGGTTCAGCAGTTAATGGATAAGCTTGAACTTAAATCGACGGTACGTCCAAAACGCTACAAGTCATATCGTGGAGATGTTGGTCATACAGCACCTAATATAATCCAAAGAGACTTTACGGCCAATAAACCTAACCAGAAGTGGGTTACTGATGTCACCGAGTTTAACGTGGGAGGCCAAAAGGTATACTTGTCACCTATCATTGATTTATTTAATCGAGAAGTCATTAGCTATGAAATTAAAAAGACGGCTCATTTACCACTTGTCATAAACATGTTTGATAAAGCAGTAAAGCGCTTAACGACAGGCGAGCAGCCAATTATTCATTCAGATCAAGGCTGGCAGTACCAACATAGAACGATACAAAAACGTATCCGCGAAATGGGTTTAATACAGAGTATGTCAAGGAAAGGAAATTGCTTAGATAATGCTGTTGCCGAAAATTTCTTTGGTATATTGAAAACAGAAATGTATCATCAGCACAAGTTTATAGATGCTGATGACTTAATCCAGCAAATCGATGAGTACATCGACTACTATAATCACAAACGAATAAAGCTAAAATTAAAAGGTCTGAGTCCTGTAGAATACCGAAATCAGACCTTGGTTGCCGCTTAAAAAAGTGTCCAATTTTATGGGGTCACTTCATTGCGGGGCTTTGGATTCAAAACATGCTAATGATTACTTAATCATTATTCAGCTTTGTTTATTGGAAAGTCACTTAGCATTTGCTTTCTAAATGGATGATTTTCAGGAACACCTTGACCATCTAAAAGTAATTGCATTGCATTTACTGCTTTTATTTTTGACCCTTGAACATTTATTGGTAACCCATAATAAAAGCCTACAATTTTTTCATCATTTTTATCGAAGCTAGAATATATTTTAACAAAGCCCTTTCCAAATTCTGAAAAATTTACTGAATATACATATTTTTTAGTTACTGCATTATTTGAAGATGCCCACCAAAAAATTGTACCTCCAGTTGCACCAACCTCATAAAAGCTTTGATCATTAGCAGTATTTATCTCTTTAATATCACCAAACTTATTAAATAAAGCTTGGTATACGCTCTGAATTGCTTGTTGGTCTTGAGCCAATTGTTCAGGCGTATAATTACTTGGATAAGCAATTGATTTTGAAACAGAGATGGAGTCTTTCGACTGCAAAACTGAAATAAAACTATCAACTACATTGCTATTTTCACCAGTAGCTGCAAACGAAAACTGTAAAGTAAGCAGTAGAATTATAAATTGTAAGTGTTTCATCTTATTCCTTTAGTATTATCTAAGCCAATCATATAAGCATTCAGCTCTTAAAGTTCTACTTGCAAACCCAATAGATTTACCATTTGAGTAATCATAGTAATTATAATATTTTCCAGTAAAACCAACTTCAGAACTACTAAGGCTTATTTGCAACGCGTATTGAGTTCTATTATTAAACTTTATTACTACAACTTGCTCAGGCGAAAGTATTTCCCCTTCTATTCTGGGCACCTTTTTAGCACTCTGAATACATTGAAGAAGCGTAGCCATTTTTGTAGTGTCTTTTTCCGTATAACCTCCTGAAAGGTTCTGACTTTCATAGCTATAAAAGTCAGAATATACGTTAATAAACTCAATATTTTTAGGCGACTCTAAAGCTAACAGCTCAAAGAATTCACTATCATTTTTATTCATCCAGAAAAAAACAAAAATAAATTGAACAATTACAACAGTGAACAATATAACTTTAAACTTCTTGCTAGTGATCGTCATGTCGCTTTGTATCTCCCATTGCATTTCTTACACTGTCTACAGCTCCATCAACAGCCTGAGAAACTGCCGCACCAGCATTTTTAACATCTTGTGTAGTTACTCCACCAATTTTGACCGCAGTCCCAACGCCATTATGCTGATGCACTTGAGCTGTTGGTGATGATGCCTCTACAGTAACTTGAACACCATTTACTGACTCTCCACCTTTAGAAGTAGGTATTGTCTTAGTCCCTTCAAGTGTAACGCTACCAGCAGCTCCAACTTCTCCACCAGCCGTAACATATGGCCCCTTCATTGCGGCTTGCCAATCACTCGTATCTACGGCACCAAACTCATATCCTGCACCAGCAGATGGAGCGCCTATTGCACTACCACCTTCAGCAGAAGTATATGATCCAAATTCGATACCATTAGAAGAAACAGATAACCATAGACCAGATGAACCACTACCACTAAGTCCACCATTACCAGACGCAGTACTCCCAGCATAAACAACAATTCTTCCGTCAGGGTCTACATATTTATATGGGTTATTATTAGCGTATGAGTAGCGATTAAATGAGTATACTGGATTATTTGCAACCCAACCAACAGGGTCATTCGAATAAAACCGCCCGATAATTGGATCATAGTATCGTGCCTGCATATAAATTAGTACGAACTACGATCCACAACCGAAACAGCTTAATCGTTTGAAACTAAAGACTTTAAATTTTTCTTCAAAATATCTTCAACATCTGTTGTATCCGTTAACCACAATTCCGATAGATAACTAATAACTATCTTCACATCAACAGGCTTCAAAATGTTACCTTTATATGTAGCAAAAGGCCCATCAGTCTCTAAAAGTATTTTGTTTTTTGGAATCCAATTAATTATCTTTCTACCATTATTAGATTCCAACATAGCAGGACCTATCGAAAACCAATAACCAAGCTCGATAGCTTTTAATAATTCTTTCTTATTCCCTGTATACCAATGAAGAATTACATTCCCTACATCGCCAAATGATTCTAACTCTGTCATGACTTCTTTCGAAGCCCCTCTACTATGAACGCTTAAAACTTTGTTTTTAGATTCACTGCACTTTTGTAATATATGGCGAAATACCCTTAGCTGAGCATCCATATAAGGTTTAAAATTCTTAGAAGCATCTAAACCGATCTCACCGATATATTTTGTCTTATGAAACAAACTGTCGAATAGAGGTAATTCATTTTCTCTCTGATGTGCCAATTGGGGATGTAAACCTAAAGCAGTATTGAATCTTGGATATTTTTCAGTCAATTCGTTGGTTTTTATCCAAGCTTTAGGAGTTGTTGTAATTGATAGCACATACAGACCATGATTATGTGCTTCTTCAATGACTGATCTATAATCTTTATACAAATCAATATGGCAATGTAGATCCATCATAAGATAGACTTACTCTTAAGTAGATCTCCTACTTCTAACAACCCTCTCGAAAACGTATCTACAAGACCTGTTCTTCGAGCCATATCAAGTGGAAGAGGTCCTGATTGTCTCACCCACCTGGCAATATTTGTGCTCTTTAGACTTAACCTTTTATTTGCCGCCTGCAAAGCCAGAATGTCATCCTTTTTTATATCTTTTCCAGAGATTTTTGAAACGATAGCTAGGTCTTCTGAAGCATAAATAGCGTCATTATTTATTCCTGCTTTTAATATTGCAGCTCTCCTTATTACACATGGCACACATCGACCGCATTGCTGGTTATTTCGGTGCCAGTTACTGCATGATACAGTAGAAGGAATGGCTTTCTTAAGAGCATTTATGTCTTTGCAATTTGCCAGCATTTCTCCTTTGGTTTTTAACTCGTATGGGTTTGTTAATTTACACTTTAAGCCAACATCATCTAATACTTCCTGAATTATACTTAGGTAATAAGGATGCGTAGTTCTTGTGCTTAATGAACCGATTCTTCTCGGTGTTAGCGGTGGATTTAATGCTATATAACCATTCTCAGGAATAAATACTTGGGTAATATTATCGTCAATATTTACTCTTTTAATTGCTGATAAACCAACTACTGCCATCGCAAGAAAATTAAAGCTCCGGCCTCTCATAGTTATGTCTATTTTACCAGACAAACTGTTAATAATATGAGGGTCAGCATTGAATGACAATCTTGAATAAGGGTTGTTATTAAGAACATTAGCAACCTCATTTTGCTTCGTTGCATCACCTTTGTATGCGTGACTTATCAACAGTGGTTTATACGTACTTTTACCATTTATTAAATCAATAGCCCCAACCGCACTATCCAGTCCGCCAGAAAAAAGTGACGCACAATTTAAACCAACTAAGCTTTTACGCTTCAGTTTAGCTTTTTTACTTCTTTTAATTTTAGGTGCTCTTAATCCCCCGGTTTGAAATAACAAGTTCCATTTGTCACCGGTCAAGAAACCAAGAGCTTTTTCTAATTTTAATTTAGAATTATTCCACAGTTCAGGATTGCTCAATGGAATTTCTAATTGAAAATTTCGGCTCCAAGAGTTATCAGCCTTCTCTCTTTGATAGAAAGTATCTGCGGCAGTCACAGCCATAGCTATAGTCATAAAATCAAATGATTCATTAGACACTGTACAACCAAGATCTCTTATGCTTTCAACTATACGATTTCCAATTAAACTAGATCTATTTGAGTCCCATTTATCACTTCTACTGTTATAGATTAAAACTGGGTGACAGGTCTCATCATAATCGGGAAGTTTTCTTTGATCGTGGTGAAAAACAAAGTGAGCCATTAGAAGTTCTCCCATTCATCAATTGTTTCTTGTATAGCTGAAATTTGAATTTGTGTTATTTGATGCTGGTTAATACTCTCAAAACTACCATTGGTTGCTTTTTCTAACTTTTCATCAACGATTACATTAATTAGTTCTCTTAATTGTGTTTCCATTTGAAGTTGCTTAATAAATGTCTCAGCATGAAGCCATGCTTCTCCCATATCGATAACAACCTGTTGAAAAATTAAGTCTGTCAAATAGCACGTATATATATTACTAACTAATTCAGGTTCAAATTGGACATCATCAAAACTCTCTACGTCTTCAATAGCTTCACTAAGCGCATAATTTAATGCAGTTCTTACTATGTCTGAATCAGCAGAAGTTGGAGTTAAACACTCAGCTATTTTATCAATAGCTTGATCCGTTGATAACCCAGACAGATCAGAAAAATTAAGTGTACCGTTTGAAGTTGTAACTGAATCTCCAGAAAGTAACCCAAATAATCCAGAGCCTGCTGTTATCCCACTTGCTAGTCTTTTTGCGCCACCTTTTCCTTTACCTGTAGACTGTGACGCATATTTTCTCAGAGATGTTTTTAAATCATCTCTATTACCGCCTTTCTTAGCATAATTTCCAAATGCTTGTCTTGCCTCTTTAAATCTATTAGCTCCTTGATGCTGGGGTGGTGGCCCAGGAATCTGCTCTTGAACTTCCTCATTACTCAATTCACTTTCATCCCCATTACCATCACCGCTTGATATGGTGACAGAATCACTTTCTTCGGCCCAGGGAGGTACTAGAGGATTACTACCACTTTGGCTTTTTCCAGACATTGATGTTCCCATTACGAAATTCCCTTTATTAGTTGCTTAAGCCAAAGTTGTGGTTTAATCCCTGCTAAAAATTTCAGCAGGATAGTACAGGAGTCTTTATCTTTTTCTGCTATCAAAACCGCGCCACTAACGCCATTTGGTTTTTTATCCCAATTAGAAACTTTTATTAAATTATCTATCACCGACTCCGTAACAGCTAAATAGTCTTCACTAGGAACTGAATCTATCGCTTTTTTCAAAGCAGGTGAATTTCTATGTGCCGTGGCCATAATTAACTCGACTAAGTCTTTGGCTTGTGAAGACATAGACGCATTAATAATGCCCATTGGAATTGTTTCTCTGCTCAAATACGCTGCTGCTCTCAAATCCACTCCAGAAAGCAAAGGAGGAAGATCTGCCCATGATTTAACGAAATCATTATTAAGTGCTTCTGGCAAATCTTTTGTATTATCAGGATCTTCAAGAATCTTAAATATTTCAGGAATGCCTCTTTCTTTATCTATTAACTGATAAAGTTCTTGAGTTGCATGCTGTCCTGCACATCGCTCGAATATAACTAGTTTTGTTATGATCGACTCATCTAAATTCATGGCTCGCCTATCCGCTACTTTTTTTCTCATTTTTACAACATTCAATAAGCGTTTTACAATTCTCGGGTTACCATTTATTCTCGGGGAGGTTGCAAGTATTGTTGCCATTCGGTCAACTGACTGATAGTTAATTTCTAATTCTTCTTTCTTTTCTTGCGTTATTCCGGTCAACAAGTCTAAAAGCTCAGGATATTTTATAGGTGCATCTTTCCAAGAGTTTCTTAGCGATTTTTCTAGTGATAAGCGAAGTAACTCTAGGTTTTCAGTGGATAAGCTAGCATTAGAAGAAACAAGCATATAAAGATATGCTCTCACTTCTAAAACTCCAGGTTTAGGGACATTTACAGGAACCTGTATCAACTTATCTAAATAATCAGTTTGATGCCTATCCGTTGCCCCTTTATGATATTCACTAACCGCAGATCTAATCATTTCTTCATCAGCAGCAATAATAAAGGCAGTCTTTGATAAAAATAAAAATAATCGTATAGCTTCAAGAGTGTGAATCGCATTAATAGGCGTACACCTATCTAAATTATCGACATAAACAATAATCGGTTTGCCGATACTTTCAGTTAATGATTTAAATTCTTTTCTAAATGCCAATATTTCCTGCGGTGGTGATTTCTTTTCTTTAGGTTTTATTAATTGACCTGCTACCTTTTTTGTAGCATCAAAATCTTTTTTGGCTTCTTTAATTTCTTTATCTAAATCATCATCATCAGCTTCAATTACATCTTGGGCTGAACCAAATAATTTTCCGAACATTCCAAATGAAGGCAAACCTGCAATTGTTGAACCGACATCAGCAAGCATTCCTATAGCCCTCATTTTATCAACTCGCTTATAAAATGATTCAGCTTTATCTTTTAAGGTTTCATTGCTTTCTGTTTCTTTAATTAAAGCTCTAGCAATTGTTTCTAAAATAGATGCTCTTGCGTCGTCATATCCCTGAAATAGCCAAGCATCGAATTTAATATGTATAAATTGAGGGTTTTCTTTAGTTATTGCAGATTCAGTTAATTCGAGGATCGTTGATTTTCCAGCACCCCAATCACCAAACACCCCTATTGATATAGGTAAAAGCTCAGGTGTCGTTACTATATCTGAAATAGATTCCCCAATTTCAGAAAAATTAAGATAATCTATTTTAGATTCATTATCTGACCACATATACCGTCCTTGTACCGTTTTAAAGATCGAACATAATGCACAAATTTATCACTTATGACATTGCTGATATTTTCTTAGTAAAAACAGTCTGCTTCAATAAAGTTTCTTTAGCAAGCTAGTTCTTTGATCTAGAAGGTATATTGTCAATTATGACTGTCAAACAAGCCACTTCCACCTTGTGCTGATGGATGAGTCTTATCATAAATCTGTGAAAGTCTCTTACGGGCGATATGTGTATAAATTTGGGTCGTAAGAATACTGGCATGACCCAACATTTCTTGGATATATCGTAAATCAGCACCGTTATCTAGCAT
>MAAC01006758.1_pt1 | contig 15797 bp, 10 predicted proteins | sample 1115981 | NCBI WGS metagenome assembly MAAC01 (sample SAMN04961126, study PRJNA320927) | seawater metagenome | isolation source: sample BD02T64 sea water enriched with oil for 64 days | place: USA:Gulf of Mexico | collected 2013-07-27 | reverse complement strand
AATAAAGAAAAAAAGCGGGTTGTTAAAAACTGTATGAGAGGCCGAGGCTACAAAGTATTAAATTAAGCCGTACTCAGAACTCTTATAAAAACCTTAGTTTTACGACATCAAGCCATCAAGCCATCAAAGATAATAACCTAACAATGCGGCTTGCATCGCCGCTTTGTCTTCGCCCTATATCCACGGATATATTATACCAATCGGACTAATTTATTGATCCATTTGGTATTAGCTATACATCAACAATAATAAGTTCGATATTTTTTGATATTAAATACTCTTTGTATTTTTCTGGAATATTGCTATCAGTGATTATTGTGTCGATAGAATCAAAAGAAGTAATGATATGGAAGCTACTGCGATCAAATTTTGAAGAGTCGGTTACGGCAATTATTTTTTTTGAAATATTACACATTAACCGATTTAAGTTTGCTTCAGGCTCGAAATGTGTAGTGAGTCCTACTTGAATATCAATACCATCAACACCAAGAATAAGTTTGTCAAACCTCAAGTTATCTAAACTCGCTTCTGCCTTATTCCCATAAAATGATAATGATTTTTTCCGTAATGTGCCGCCAGTATTCATGACTTCAATATTGTTAGCATGTGCTAATTCTGAAACGATATTTAGTCCATTAGTCATCACGACTAAGTCATTGTGATCAACCAAAAGTTTTGCAACTTCTTCTGTCGTTGTACCAGAATCAATAATGATAGATTCATTATTCTTAATTAATTTTACGGCTGCTTTGGCAAGTTTCTTCTTGATATCTAAGTTTTCACAATGCTTTTCTTTAACCGATAATTCTTTGGTAATTTTAGAAGTAGGAAGCGCCCCTCCTCTAGATCTTACAAGTAATCGTTTTTTATCTAAAGTATTCAAGTCAGTTCGAATGGTAACTGTTGATACCTTGAATTGTTTCGCTAGATTTTCTACGTCTACACGCCCAAGTTCATTAACTTGATCAATAATGATTTGTCGCCTTTCTATAGTATCTAACATATTAAATTTCTTTATAATTAAAGATGAAATAATAACAATATTACGATTTACTTTCAATGAAAGACTATGAAAGCTTCATAGCTAATTTCATTTCATTCTATCTAAATACTGTCGGTGATCGGGAAATAATTTCCCGACGACTTCACGACAATATTGCTGCGCTCTTTGCTGATGTTTTACGGTATTGTTTTTGACTAAAGCCTGGCGAGGAAATTGTCCCATACCAGCAAGGATCACAAACCAAGAGGGACGTAAATAGACGAGGCCATCAGCTTGCTTATTCAGTTCATCTTCAAATACATTTGGACTGGGGTTCTGCCATGCATCAAGTAAGGCTGATAAGTTATTTGAAATATTCTTATTCTCTCTACACTTCAACCAATATTCAGAATCAGATCTCGTGTTGGTTTTGTAATGAGTAACAATATAATCCCTGACACCTTCAAACATTACATTTAGTTTCTTATTAAATTGATCTTGCCTCTTTATTTGCTCTTGTTGATTTACCGTATACTGCTCTATAAATGTTTCTAAAGTATATTGGACAATCATCAAGGCCGTTGCTTCCAATGGCTCTATAAAGCCTTGAGAAAGCCCTACTGCTAAACAATTCTTATTCCAATGTTTATCTACACGGCCAACTTTCATGGTTAAATGTCTAACTTTCACGTCATCTTTATCTGCTAAATTTAGATGTGTTCTTAATTCTTGCTCTGCTTGATCTGGATTAATGAATGAAGAACTATAAACGTAACCATTGCCATATCTGTTTGTTAGAGGAATTTCCCAAGCCCAACCATTTGATAAGGCTGTCGACTTAGTACTGGTTTTTATTGTGGATTGTATGGCCTTTGGTGTTTGTATCGCAACCGCTCGATCATTGAATAAATTATCGCTAAATGACAAAAATTCATTTTTCAGTGATTGCTGAATGATTAACGCTTTAAAGCCTGTACAGTCGATGTATAAGTCAGCAGATTGAGCACCATTTCTGGCGGTGATAAGTGCTTTTACACCGCCAGTTTCGTCCGTTTCAACATCACTAATATCATCACTAATATGTTGTAGACCTAAACCTAAGCATCTTTTTTTCAAAAATACCGCGAGAAGTCCCGCATCAAAATGGTAACCATAATCAAGGCTGAAATTTTGTCTGTTTAGGCTGATCGGTGCTTTATGCTGGCTAGCTATTTGCTTACTGATAAAAAAATGATCGGGGTGAGCATTATTAGGAAAGCCACTCTTCTGTTCTTTGGCTAACTTAAAAAATAAATTGCCGGTTTCAAGATCAAGCGTTGAAAAAAAAGGATGAAAGTAACTTTCATAACCTGGAATTTCTGACCAATTTGGAAATTCTATGCCCGATTTATAAGTAGCATTACAGTGGGGCATCCATTCTTGATCAGATATATTTAATGTCTTAAAAAATTGTCTTAACCCAGGTGTAGAACCTTCACCGACTCCTATAGTGCCAATATTTTCTGACTCAATTAAGACTATCTCTGATGCTGGCCAACTGTGTTGCAGTAAACTTGCCGACATCCAACCAGCAGTACCGCCACCAGCAATAATGATTTTTTTTGGAAACATGCCTTCCCTCTTAATTGAAATATAAGCCGAAGTCGATATCTCAATAATTATGCATTTTCACTATCTATGTGAATAGCCATTCTTATTTTGTTATTTGAAGGTTGTGCATTTCTCAACTGTACTAATTTATTAAATTGTTTAAGTGATTGTTGAATGCCATAAATAGCTCCCCAATAATTCATCTGGTGGAACATAAACACATCGTCTTTACTTAAATAATTGAATTCGTCCGTGTTAATCGTATAGAGATCATCAATAATGTGAGGCTCTTCAGAGAGTCCTTCAATCGATATTTTAAATTCGGTTAATAAATTACGGTTCACTAATTCGGCGATTAACTTGTCAGTTTGAATTGATGCATCGGCAATAGTGTTGAGTTGCTTACGCATTCCAAGCAAGTATGACGTCTCTTGTTGATTTGAAAATAATTCGTTACCTTCACCTTTAGATATACAAGAGGAATTAATATTTATGGTAATGCGGTTTTCATCACTCTCGGCATCTAATACCAGACCAAAAGGATCAAGATTTAAGGCAACAGGAAGATAGGCAGCCGTCCAATTATCTTTTTCATTAACAAAGAGGTTTTCTTCAGGCATTAAACCAAATAACGCCGATAATTTAAACGTACCTGTGCTGGCATCTTTTAAAAAAGCGATAGGAAAGTTAGCGGCTACTTCAGAGATTTCTTCTGCAAACACTGGTGAATTATTTACTGCTTTCAAGTGGCTACAGCTATTATGTGACTTTACTCTAAGCTCGTTATGCGCTATTTCATTGATTACTTCAAAGCTTTCTTTTATAAGATTCATAGGGTTCTACTTCTCCAAAAATTTGATACGTAATACCAAAAGAATTAAATATGTGATCTTTTTATGTGGTCTAAATAATCAATAACTTCGTTGCTTTCAATCCCAATAGCCAGCTATTGCTCAATCAAGCGCCTTGTTCTTGAATATTTATCTTCACTTAAAACTGCTCACTAACTTAATACCTTTGGTATAATTAAAACGAATATTGATGAGTGTTTATTAACATTTCATCACTTTTTGCCACTAATTCTTTTAAGGCAACTGAATAATAACTCTGATATGTTTCATGGTTACTGGTATTCATCACCGGGGCCTTTGCTATAAACTCGTTGATTTTTTGTCTTGGGTCAACATTGAGTTTGCTGAGTATCTCTTCTAAACCATTTCTTAAAGCTTCCATTTTAATAATATTGACATCATTACAACCCTCATAAAGACGATTATATAAAAATGAGTAAAAGCCTATGCCCGTTTGATGCATAGGTACAATACACGCTTGAGTGAGGTTTAAACCATGATTATCAAACGTTAATGGCAGACTATTCTTAGCTATATCAAACAGCTCTTCATTATGACTAATGCTTAACAAGTTAGTGATGGTTTGTTCAAAAGAAAGGCTATTATTATTGCTCATCGCCATAAATAACCTATTAGGACTCTTCATTTGTTTTTGAAAATGAAACCAAGAAACATAATATGACCATGGATTCCTGACGGTTCCAATAACGGGATGTCGTCGATAGCTTAAGGGAAGCTCACTATAAGGTAAGTGATAACCAATGGCTTTTGTATAAGGTATGCAAGCGCTCATCAAGTTATTGACAAAAGTGCCACCTGATTTATGTAAATGCAAAAATACAAACTTATTACAAACTAACACCGATTATGCCTCTTGCTTATTTTGAAATGCGACTTTAAATTTTTCTAAACAAAAGTAATAATTTTGCGCGTGGCCGAGGGATTTTTTGTGAATAGGCTCTTGCACTTGCGCTGCACTGGCAGTACCAATGGTGGCGGTATTTTTATGAATATCTATAAAGGCATCATCCCAATGCAACTGACAAAACTGATATATTTCTTTAGCCTTTATCAGAGGTTCCTCTACCAGTGTTTCATAATTGACTATCATGAACCTTTCACCAAACAATTGTTGTAAATTGTTGGCAAGTTCTCTGAATTCATAGACAAAACTTGCTAATGCGTTTAACTCTAATGTATGTGCGTAAGTGCCACTTTTTTGTTCAAAAACCTGTCGATAATTACCAATAATGGTGTCTAAGGGATCTCTCATTAAACAAATAATTTTTGCTTGAGGTAAAGCACGTAAAATGGCACCAGCAAGTAAAATATTAAGCGGCAGTTTATCGACAAATCTATGCTGGTCATGAGTAAGATATTGCACACTTTCAATATAGTCATGGCCTAGTTGTTCAAAGTCTATCGACGTCCAAACTTCCTCTAATACTTGTGCATCAACGAGTCCGGGATAGTTCTTCAAACATTGCTGTTTTAACATCGCGCTAAATTGGATGCGTTCCCCTATTGCCATTACTGTAGGGCTATTTGTTAAAATACGTTCAACAATTGTTGTACCTGTACGTGGCATGCCAGTAACAAAAATTGGCGCTTTGGTACTTCCTTCATTAGTACTTCCTGTGCTAGTAAATGCGGCACTGGTATCGTTAATTTCATTAGCTTGCTTATTGTACAATGCCGTTAATGCTCTTATATTTTCTGCACCGGCAATGGGAGAATGTGGGCATGAAGTACGTAGTCTTTTTTTACCTTTTTCTAAAGCATTAAATGCATCAGGGTATTGCCCTAAATCATCAAACTCTTTAGCAAGGCCATGATATAGATTAATACCTGTCCAAGGATTTCTGTCTTCATTCACTAATAATTTTAATTTTTCTATATTATTGTCATTAACAGTGGCTTTTCTTGCTTTGCTTAATGCGGCATACGCTAAACCAAAACTAGGATTGATCTTAATCGCTTGTTGATATGCTTCAATAGACTCTTTAATGTTGCCACTTAAGGTTAGAGCAGTACCGTAACGATAAAACAGTTGAGGGTCGTTGTTTGACAGTTCAAGCGCATTTTTATAGGCCATTGCTGATTCGGTATATTTACCTAATTGATGATAAATATTCCCCAATAATTCCCATATTTCAATAGTATTGTCTAAATTGCTTTTAGCCATATTGGCGTATTGAAATGATTCACTAAAATGGCCTAATTTGAGTTGGGCCAAAGCAATTTTGATTAAAAATTCACTTGAACGAGGAGTAATAACAAGTGCTTTGTGCAAAAATTCGATTTGCTCGGTATACAAACCACGATGCTCTTTAATGCGCGCCATAAAATAAAGATGCTCCGCATTATTATTTTTCTGCTCAATTAAGCTCGCAATAATTTCTTCAGCCTGTTTATATTTATGCTGGCTAAATAATACTTGGGCTTTTTGAAACGATGTTTCGTCTTGTTTCGACTGCTTTTTTTTTATATTTATCATCATTTAAGCGTATATTTTTTTCTCAATGGGGTCTTCTATCTCTTCACCAGGTATGACAAAGTCAAAAATAAAGTGGATACGGTCTTCATCGCTGTTGTTGATAACGCTGTGTTTTTTCCTATTGTTTATTTCCCATAGTTCACCTTCACCAAGTGACTTGCTTTGACCACCAACAAAAAATTCAACTTGTTTATTGGTGATTACGGGTAAATGAATTCTATGTACCCTACTTAACGAATAGCCATGATCACTATGCTCAGTTATTTCACTGTTTGCCGACATTTTTACCAATAGTGCCCTGATAAAGTATGCTCTTCCTATCGGATTTGTCTGGTTGTTTTTTGTCTCAATAAGTTGTTTTTCATAATACTCGGTTATTGTTTGCAGTACGGGGTGCAATGATGTTTGAAATAATTCAAGAGTAGCATGAGCGGTAGGAAAACGATGGCGGTAGTCAGCATCAAATAGTAAAGGAATGGTCTGAGTGAAGTTATGAACTTTATAAACTTTTTGCCGTTCACTCTCTTCATTCCACTGTGCTTCCGTTATGGTATTAATAATAGTTTTTAATTGGCTAATATCAGCATGACCAAGCGCTTTAAACGTACCATTAAAATTCATAGTAAATTACCCTAAAAAAAAAGGAAGCTTATACCAATCCTTATAAGAAAGTGCTCACTTAGCGAGAATTTAAAGGCTTAGAGGCAAGGCTTTGGTTGTAGATAATGGTTATTCCCTTATCAAAATCAATAACGCAGCATATAAGCCTTTAATACTCGCCCTTGGGAATGCATGGGACACCATGATAACTTCACAAAATGAGTACAGTATAGAACAACTATACCTATTCTCATTTTGCTTGTTCTAATGCCGCCCATATCATTCTAAGTGGTCACTTCTTTATACGGAGTGGTATTACACTCCCTTATTTCATTCCATTTTTTTCATTACTGACATATTAGAATTTTGATGAAATACCAGCAACAAAACGTCTGCCAAAGTTTTCATAACTTACAAAAATATTGTCAAAACGACCATGTTGATTCAATGTTGATTCGGTTAAGTTAACACCTTCTAAGAAAATAGTTGTGCCGTCAAGGATTTCATAACTTACCCGTGCATCTATTTGATCATAGTCGTCAGAAAAAATAGGTTCATCAAATGCTTCACCCCAACCTAAACCACTACTAAATTGTGAGTTACGAAGGAAAGCCTCTCGTTTATTGTATGCAATACGAGCTGCTAAAGGTCCTGATTCATAAAATGCGACCAAATTCATTGAATCACCTAAACCGGGAAGTGCAGCTTTGGTGCTATCAAATGTAGTAGCGTTAAACTCAGTATCTGTATCAACTAAGGTATAGTTAAATTGATAACCAAAACCTGATTCGAATGTTTGAGTTAAATTAAACGTAGCACCTGTTATCTCTATATCATTAGTACCATTAGTCGGTCTAAATACGGTAAAGTTTTGATAATCTGAGTTTTCAATAGTATCTACAACAACATTTTGGATGGTTTGCTTAGTAATAAAATCAGCAATAGATTTTTTATATACAGCAACTGAGGCCAAGCTACCTTCATCGAAGTACCATTCTAAAGAAGCATCAAGGTTAAACGATGAGTAGGGTTTTAAATCCTGATTGTTTGTTTGTGCTGTACGAACATCTACCGCCAAGGTACCAGGTCTAAATCTAGGTGCCATATCTTCAAGGAATGGGCGAGTCAATGACTTAGACGAAGCAAGCCTTAAAATTAAATCATCAGTAATATTTAAATTTAGCGTCGCTGAAGGTAAAACATCACTATATGAGTTAGATAAGCCTTGCTGTGTTAATCCATCAGGACCATTTGCATTAGCATATGTTGGATCTAAACAACTAAGTGCTGGGTTACCATCACAAGGTATTACGGATAAGTTTTGAATAATACGTGAATAACCCGTAGCTTCTAAGTCTGTTTGGGTATACCGAACGCCAGCAATCAGTGTTGCTTCCATATCGCTAAATAGAAACTCATACTCTCCTTCAACATAAAAAGACGTGACAGTTTCTTCTATTTCAAAAGAATTACCGGTTTTAGCGGCATCAAAACTGTTGTTGTTAGCAACAAACGCCATATATTCTTTATCATTTACGTTGCCCCCTGAAGCCGCGAGAGCGTTTGCGGGATTATTTATAAAAGCATCAAATGCATCAATATCGAAAGCTAACAGATCATTATCAATATTACTTGCCTGACCCAAATCAGCTGAATCAACATTAATAACACCTGAGACTACTTGATTGTATGCGCCTTCTAAGTGAGTACCTACGCCTCTATGGTATACATATTGAGCATCATGAGGTGTTCTGTAATCATCATTAGATTTATTCGCTACTTCATAAGCAAAACCTGTGTTGATGACCATATCGTCAAAAGAGGTGATAACTAAATCAGCTTTCAATTGATAATTTTTTGCATCAATATCATTACCCTGATTCCAGTTACGCCTCATTTTAAGATCTCGCGCCATATTGGGGTTATTCGCGCTCCAAGCATCAATGTTATCAATCGTTGGTACCGCTTGTGACAAATCTATATTAAATGCTGAGCCATTAGCAAGAGCCTCTTCATTACTGACCCATATTTCGGTACTTCTTCGTTTATCGTTGCCTTTATTATCATCTATGGCTGAAGACCAGGCAGCATCAACAACTAAGGTCATGTCTTGATTTAGCTTATAATCAAAGTTAACACCTAACATCTTAGTTTCTGTTTCACGAAGAAAATCACGACGGTTAAAAGCGACCGCCGACTCACCCCAAAAACCAGTAAGACCATGCTCTAGGTTCGTTACGACCCCATTGCTGTCCATGGCTGTTTGTGAGCCTGGGAAGTTTGGCGAATGCACATCCCAAAGCCAAGTGCTTTTACGATTAATGACTGAATGCACGTCAAATTTTGAATAAAGAAAATCAACGGTAACTTCAAGTTTATCACTTGGACGATATTGTAAAACAGCGTTAAGACCTAATCTTTTTCTTTCATCATTAGTGACATCTCTATTAAGTTCAGTCGGACGAAAAACAGGATCAAAACCATCATTACTGTATGCGTAAGCAGCAGGGACTAAAAAGGCACCTTGGGTACGAATGGACTCAAGATTAGTTGAATATGTTCTATTCTCTCGCTTTTGATGAGTAGCACCAAATAGAGCGCCAAGTTTACCGTCCATGAATGTATTACTAATTAACAATGAAGCTTGAGGGTTGGTAGTTTCAGAGTTCTCTTCATAGCCCCCTTGCACAGTACCATTGATGGTAAGTCCGTCATAATTTAAAGGGCGAGCAGTTCGAACGTCTATTGTACCGCCTAACCCTCCCTCACTTAGACCCGCAGCTTGTGTCTTATAAACAACCATTTCATTGACTAATTCAGATGCTATGGTATCAAAACTGAATGAACGAGTTGCTTCACTACTGGCAAGTTTACGGCCATTTAATAGTACCGAGTTAAATTCAGGCCCTAATCCTCGAATTGTTACTTTTCTTCCTTCACCGCCATCCCTATCAATTGATACATCAGGAATACGTTGTAGTGCTTCCGCTAAGTTGGCATCTGGGAATTTACCCATATCTTCAGCAGAAACTGCATCAACAATGTGTGTTGAATTACGCTTAAGATCTAAACCCGCAATGACGCTACTTCGAATACCAGTAACTTCGATTACTTCTACTTCTGCTTGGGCCTGTACTTCTGCCATTGTTAAAGAAGCTAATACAATGGAACTTGTTGCGATAGCTATTTTACTAAGCTTAAATTGTGGTTTATTTGTATTCATGATTTTCCCCTATCATATTTATATTTTTTATATATCTAACCAACAACAACTAATTATTCTATTTTGAAATCTATTGAAAGGATTTGCTCTAGCTTTAATATATATCCATTAAAAAATTATGTCAATGAAAGGAAGTGAAAGTATTTTAATTTTTTCCTTTGTTTATTCCTTATACAAAATTACAGAATTATCAAACCATAACAACGACAACGAAAACCCTATATTTATCAGTAGCTTTAATAGGAGCTGTAAGTGTTATTGACTGTTTACATAGTGCTATTACGGACTTTCATATTGTTTCATTAATAGCTTTAAATTTTTGCTCTCATGGTTCATTTGCCTTTAAAACAAAATTATTGAAGGACTAAAATCAAAAGCTCGCTAAGGGGTAATATGAGAGGATAAATTTATCGATATAGCCAGCTGAGGTGACCAGCGCTTGTTTTTTATAAACTTAGTGAAGAGGATGTTCTTTTCAACGTTTCGGCGGTTCTAGAAGTTATAGAGTTCATAAATTCTATTGTTCTTTAACCCAGTATTCCTCTACTTTCCAAGGGGCTGATTTCCCAACTTGATAAACGCCAGAGAAGTGAAGCCTTTCGTCTTTATAAGTAACCTGATACTTAGTAACAACTCCAATAGCTTCCATTTCTCGAGAATGGTAATTAATTGTTTCGCTAAAATACGTACCATCAAAGGTGTATACCCGTTCCACTTCAAGATGCTTGTTCAGGAGCACAGAGCAATTTCACTTTTAGGCGCACCAATGAAGTCATGGCATTCCCTGACAAATTGGTGCAACAACAAAGTGGGGTTGCTCTGTGTTCCCCTTCGGGTGGGTTTTAAAAGACTTTATGCCGCGTTATTCATTTTAAGAAGGGAATAACCATTCTTTACAATGAATGCCTTGCCTAAAGTCTTTTAAATTCCCACTGAATCCTGCATATTGATGTAGAACGGGTATAAGTACCACCAGCCATAAATACCGCCTTTTTTGATCCTGACTGGTAAGCCGTATGAATCCATTTCCCTTGATAATAAAACTTTAAAATCTCAGTATCTGGCATCTCTTCATATTCCCCACCATGTTGAGGCTGTGAAGAAACAAAACGCCATACTCCGGTAATATTTAGAGATGGCGCTGCTTTTTTCTTGCTCGCGTTATTCTCTACGGTAGCTGCAAACTGATTCAAGTCATTCTTAAGTGAATAACACTTGGCGCTGAAAGAAAGCGCACTACACATCATCAATAACGTTAGCGTCTTCATAATACTATTCCTTGTTAGCAGCTATAAAATGAGACTATAAATTTATCGGAGCATATCCAATGCTCTTTTGCTTGTCGTAAAAGTCTCTAATAGTACCATTGGTATGACTTGACCAAACTCGTTCAGAAAACACAGCTTTTTGAGTTTCTATATGTTGATCAAACCAACGCTCTGTTTGATGCTCTGCGCCATCACTCCATAAACAAACTTTATAGCCCTTAACACTTTCGGCTAAATTTGGTTGCCATTGTTCATAAATAAATTGAGAGTCAAAATAAGCGTAATCTCCGGGTTTAGTTCCTCCAAGTCCTGGAGTTGAATATAAGGCACCTGGTCCTTCTTCTGTGGTTAGAATGACAGAATATCCATCAGCAATAATTTGCGCTTCTCGTTGTTTGTTCCAAACATTGACAATAATGTCTTTGTTAGGCTGGGTATCTGTTTCATTTTTAAATTTTTCGTCTGGACTAAAACGCCACCAATTCCAAATTTGTGTGGTCTTGCCGTGAGATTTAACTTGCTCATTAATTTCATTAATCCATTCAACAAAAACATCACCGGTGTGCTCATAGCCACTTTGTTTTGCAAAATCTACGAGTTCCTTGCACTCACTCTTCTGGTTATCGTATTGCCATTCATCACCACCAATAAAGAAGTAAGGAGCATCAAATAAAGGAATAAACTCTTCAAGTAATTCATGGACAAATTCACGCACTTCAACTTTGGTCATATTTAAAATCCAACCAACTTTTTGTTCATTCACTTCTTTAGGTAACCATTTAGCCGTTAACATTGAGTCACATGAAAAACCAAAGTCTGGATTGTATTTAATGATATGTGTTGCATGTGCTGGTAAATCGATCTCAGGAATAATCATGACATTATAACGAGCGGCATAATCCTGAATTTCACGAAGATCTTTTTTACTATAAGATTGGTCTGAGGCTAACCCTGGAAATTTATCACTTTGTAATCGAAATCCAGACCACTCAGTAAAGTGTAAATGAAAAGTATTGAGTTTGTACCATGCCATATTACGTATGGTTCTTTTTAAGTAGTCCATACTAAAAAACTTCCGGCCAACATCGAGCATAAATTGTCTGTTCTCGACTAGCGGAATGTCACGAATTGTTCCTTTGGGTAAGCCATGATTACTTACATCTTGCACCAACATTTGTAGCAGAGTTTGCGTGCCATAAAACAGTCCTGTTTTTGCGTTAGCCTTAATCGTTATCGTGTCATTTATTTCTATAACGTAACCTTCATTACCTAGCGCTATATCATTAATATCAAGTAATAATTGAATCTTTCCTTTGCCAGCAATGCTGCCAATTTTAATAGTTTTACCTGTTATAGCATTGATATCTTCTGCAAAAATTTCCGCTAAATTTTTTAATTCATCATCCGCTAGAATCGCTGCTTTTTCAGCTAAGCTAAAAACACCTACGCCACCTGTCCATTTATTGATGGCAGGAATTACGCTAGGACTCACATTAGTCACTTGTGAGTCGGTAGACTGAACATCAGTGCCTTGAATATCAGTGCCTTGAATATCAATAGAGCGATCACAGCCAACTACTAATAAAAGAGAAATTAAATAAGCATATTTCGCTATGTTCATCATTCAAACTCCTTCGTAATTAACAGGTTAATCTCAACGATAAGCTTTCTTTTAATATTTTTCATAAAATCAGTTGACGGTGCACTCAATGTTGAGTTTGAATCAAGCATAAGCACCTCTTTAAACCATGTGGTAGTGACTGATTCATTCAGTGCTAACCATCGTTTTTGTTCAATATTAGAAAGTAATGCCAGAGATAAAACATCACTCTCAGAACGTAAAGAATTAGGTTTAATCAACTGATCAATCACCTGCTTTAAATACTTTTCTTTGTTGGCTTTATCACCAGACTTCTCAGCTAATATTGCTAATAAAGCCCATTGTTTTCTCCTGTCATAATCATAGGGTTCACCAATACCTAAATTCTCTGGCCATTCCATTGATTTGGTTATTAAGGCGTTAGCTTTTACTAAGTCACCCTGCTTTATTTTGTCCAACGCTTGAAATAAATACACCACTTCAAGTAATTCTCTACTTTCATAAGAATGTTCATAGGGTAGTATTTTCACCACCTTTAACAAATCGAGCGCTTTTTGTTTTTGTTCTGTCAACAAGTAGACTTTACTTACCGCCAGCACTACATGCTGATTTTTGGAGTGATTTTTAATTTCTTTCTCGGCTAAATCTAATGCTTTTTCAGCCTTTGCTGAATTCAAATATTCATTTAAAGTACTGACTATTGCTCGCCAATTTGAATGCTCAAGTGACAATGATTTTTCTAAGCTTTCTAATCTCGTCACGGTTGCTACCGAGCTAAATAACTTGGCTTTAATTTGATAATAGAGCGGGGAATTAGAAGTAGTTCCGATATCTGCAAAGATCTTTTTAGCGACATCATAGTTATCAATAGCATAATGATTTAGTGCTAGATAAAATTTAAATTTCCATGAACTGTGCTGTTTTTGGGCCCACGTTAGCGCATCTAACATCTCTAACCGATAAGGAAAAACAAAGTCGATACGCTCTTTACTTGCTTGAAGCAGCAGCTTAGCGCTTTCATCAGGCCTGGTATCTTTTAATAAGTATGATAACCAAATAAGATTGAGGCTACTGGAATCTTTAGAGGACTTAATCAATGAAACCGCTTCAACTTTGTCATTTAGGTGATAATAATTAATTGAAGCTTCTAAAATTGATTGTGCTCTAAATTCATTTTCTAACTTGATTGAATTAGTTGAAAACGTGCTGCCTAAATGGGCTGCTTCATTTAATGCAAATAAGTTGAAAGCATCGATGGTTAGAATGTTTTCTATAACCTTCTGCGCAGCTTGAGCATTATTTTCTTTGCGCAAAACATACGCAGAAAAGGTAAGGGCTTTTATATTATTTCGATTGTATTCAAGTGCAACATCAATATAGTTTTTTGCTTTACTAAACAGGCCTTCACTGATCATGATTTCTGCGATTAATGCATTAGCAACGGAACGAAATGCAGTATCTCTTGCTGCCCAGCCAAAAGATTCTAACGCGTTAATATTGTCACCCTTGGCCTTATAAGCTATTCCCGCAATAAAATTTGCTTTTGAATGATAGGTGTAAAGTGAAGTAACTTTACTAATATAGGTAAAGGCTTTATCAATGTTATTTTTACGAATAAAAATTTCTGCCATCGTAAGCTGGCAATTGACCTTACAATGGTTGTTTTTCTCTAACTCGATATACAATTTTAATGCTGAATCATAGTGCCTTGATACAAACAAATCATTAGCAGCTTTGAGTTTTAAATCACTTTCAGAAAATTGGCTTTTGTCCGTAATAAACTCTCGTTTTAGTTCTTTTGCCTTTTGCTGAACGGTTGAATAAACAGTTTCTCCGCCGAGCTTAACAACTAACTCTCCTTTTTCGGCTTTAAAATTTGTTTTTAAAACTTCCATAGGCATTAATTTTACCGCTATATCCTGAATTTTTTTACCGTTTTGAAAAACTGTTAAGCGGTCATCAATTTTAGCTAGCGCATTAATAGCAACTGATGAGCTATTTTCGGCGTTTTTAATGAAAAAAGAGGCTTTTTCTGTAACGGCATTCAGACCACCTATTTCTTTAATAGGAAACCATTTTTCCTTCCAGTGATCATACCCATGAGGCTGAAAACCTACTTTTGTTAAGGAGTTAACATTATCATCTGCTGTGTGTTGATTAAACTGTCTTCCTGACTGTATTTCTATGTATTGTCCATCTTCATCTGTTAGCAAGTCTTCCCAAATACCACCAGATCTGGCTTGTGACCATAGCCACACTTTTTGCCCCGGCATATCACTATAATTAGCAGAATGTCCAAAACCAAATTTTTCATTTTGATAATAGCCTCCGAAGTAATTATCGAACGTGCCAACAACATGATAGGACTTATGTCCTTCAAAATTATTTTCATTATATTTAGCCAAATTTACCCCTTCCTTAGAGATTGGCCATGGATGTGATTCGCCATTATGATCTAGATATTGTGTACCTGGAAAAAACAACTCTAAATCATCCTGAGCCTTCGCCGCAGCATTCATCCAGTTATAATAAGACTGTGTGAACTGAGTTGGATTATACCAAGATGATTCGGTTTCAAAGTAAGCTTTATCTTTCGCTAAAGTGATTTTTACTTGCCATTTGGTCCGTGAAGTGAGATCCGTAGCGCCAACCACACAACTTACGCTGCCATCTTCATTTTCAATTAATTGATAATCAATTGCGGTTGCGCCTGTAGGTGTATGGCCAATGAAACCAAAATTGAATTCAATACCACCTGACACCCAAGGGCCTCTTAAGGCAATATTTCTAAACTTTACAACTTTATTTTTGTATATAAATTCTTTGCCTGTAGATTTTTCTACTGCTCCCCAAATTTTCCCACCAACTTCAGGAAGAACAAAAACTTTTATGTAGTCATTTTCCAATGTTACAACTTTCCAATCATGAGGCTGGGACTTTACCTCGTAACCATCAAATTTGTGATAGGGATAAATGAAGGACTTTTCTTTCTCTGAGGGAATTGGGTTTGGATCACTAAAGGGATAGGTATCTATAGAAACAATGGTTTCTTTAATAGTGGCCGTATTTGCAGATACACCAAATGAAAATACGCACAATAACCCTATTACAAAAAACTTTGGAAAATTATTTATCACAAAAGAACCCTTCATATCATTACAATGCAGAAATAATATACTTTCAAAG
>MAAC01011592.1_pt1 | contig 15798 bp, 19 predicted proteins | sample 1115981 | NCBI WGS metagenome assembly MAAC01 (sample SAMN04961126, study PRJNA320927) | seawater metagenome | isolation source: sample BD02T64 sea water enriched with oil for 64 days | place: USA:Gulf of Mexico | collected 2013-07-27 | reverse complement strand
CCCTTTCCGAACTCAGAAGTGAAACGCAGTTGCGCCGATGGTAGTGTGGGAGTTCCCATGTGAGAGTAGGACATTGCTAAACTTCTATTCAGAGAAGCCCGATTCGAAAGAGTCGGGCTTTTTGCTGTCTGGCATTTGAAACAATGACGAATAAGCGCGAATAAATTCCCGCCTACTGTAGGCGGGATTTCAATCACGCAAGATAATAGCGCTGTAATAAGCGTGTAGGTGTTTTTCTCTTTATGTGAGCTCAGGACATTGCTAAATTTCTATTTAGAGAAGCCCGTTACGAAAGTGACGGGCTTTTTGCTGTCTAGAGATCAAAAAAACTAGCATCAATATCTGAAGGTTAAATCCTAATATGAAGTAACTCTTGCAAGTTACATTAATGGGAATGCAGGATGAGACTTATATCAAGTTGATTAAGTTATTTCCGACTCAGCGAGAATTAAAAGGTTTAAAGGTAAAGCATTGATTGAGGAGAGTGGTTACTCAGGAGAATATGCTCCTGCATTCTCTAATAAGCTGCATCCTTGCAGCGTCCTTGTCAAAATCAATAACGCGGCATGTAAGCCTTTACTTTTTATTAGGTACTCACCCTTTGAGAACTCATTAGCAAACTGATAATAGCGTAAAATTAATGAAGTATAGAAATAACTATGTTTAACAAATTTTTCTTGTTCTAAGCTCGCTAATGTAGCTCTGAGTAGGGAATAAATTTAATCATAGAGCGCTCTTCAGTAGACTTTGATAAATTGTTCGCTCTATAATTCTTCAAGGCAAAGAGTTGCGTAAGAGGAGTGCTGAAATGAGAAGAGGTAAACGAAAAGACTATACCCTCTTTGATTTATATAATATCTAACTGTTTGAGGTACTGATCACTATAGGCGGTATTAAGCTAATTTCAACTAGGTGTAAGTGAACAGATGTCCTTTAGCGTAACGTGATCTAACTATTTAAACCTAATAGGCCTAATAAGCAAATCTAGCTTAGCTTTCAAAAACACCAACTACCATTGAGATAAGAAATAATGCTGAAGCTGGGATCATAGTTAATATGAATAATGTGTTTAAATCTAACATAGGTCTTTCCTTGTATATTTAGACTATATAATGAATCTAAAAAGTAATACGAATGTGTGTATTTATTACTAAGTTGCAATAAGTACTACAAAGGTTGTGCCAATGTTATGGTTAATTGTTAACAGACTGATTAATATGATTATTTAGTTGCAGTCGTTCTTTGAATATATGAAGGGCGTTTGATTATTAATCGGTTGGTGGTTATAAAGGCTATTTTGTGGTTAAAAATACCGATAAATTATTGAAAAAGTAAATTACTAATATTTTAGGATCTCAATATCGGGACACTCATTCCCAATATTGAGATAAGAAGAGCTATTAAGGTAAAGTAACCTTATTAAATGCATCAAGTAGTACTTGTCCACTAGCGCCATCTTTACCTGCACACTCACTCAAGTGTTGTCTGAACTTACGCGCTCCTGATAAACCATTACAAAGCCCTAACATATGACGCAGTATATGCCATGCTCGTCCGCCACTTGCGATTGTTTCGTCGATATAGGGAACCATTAAATCTATCACTTCAGATCTTGATAATTTTGCACTGCTTGATTGGTATATTTCATTATCTGCATCCGCAAGCATATACGGGCTGTTATATACTTCTCGCCCAATCATTACGCCATCAATATGCTGAAGGTGTTCATTCGCTTCTGAGAACGTTTTAATACCACCATTAATGGATATTTCCAAATCTTTAAAATCATTTTTTATTTGATAGACACGATCATAGTCTAAAGGGGGAACGTCACGATTCTGTTTAGGACTTAATCCAGTCAACCAGGCTTTTCTCGCATGGATAATGAAATGACGACAATCAGCTTTTGATACTTCTTCAATAAAAGTATGTAAAAATTCGTAAGAATCTAAATCATCGATACCGATCCGAGATTTTACGGTAACCGGAATATTAGTCGCTGATTGCATTTGGTTAACGCATTCAGCTACCAGAGAAGGCTCAGCCATCAAGCAAGCACCAAAACGACCATTTTGCACTCTATCAGAAGGACAACCAACATTAATGTTTATTTCATCATAACCATATTGCTCTGCAATTTTGGCACACTCAGTCATCGCTTTAACATCACTACCCCCTAGTTGTAATACTAATGGGTGCTCTGCATCGTTATAGGATAAATAATCTCCCTTGCCACGTAAAATTGCACCTGTAGTGACCATTTCAGTGTAAAGAACCGTGTGTTGAGTCATTAATCGATAGAAATAACGTGAATGTTTATCCGTCCAATCAAGCATGGGTGCAACGGAGAGCTTGTGGTTGATTGTAGACCTTGCTACATATGGCTTTGTGTCAGTAATCGTGGTCATTTTATTAAGGTCCAAATCGGCTTGAATCGCCTGTACTTTCGTTGAGTTTCCATATAGGGTGTCCCAAATGGGCCCCATCTTTTGTAGGACAATTAAGGAATAATACTATGGCATCAGTAACAATTGAAAAACGCCAAAAAGTAAATGGAGATTTCACCTATCGCTGTACAGTTCGAGTAAAAAAGAATAGTGCGATTATACATAGGGAATCTAGAACATTCAGCAAAAAAGAATTAGCGAAGACTTGGGGAAGGATCAGAAAAGATGAAATTGAACTTAATAGTATTATTCATCAAGAAAAGAATATTTCAATTGCTGAATTACTAGACCTATATATCAATGATGTAGATTTATGGGCAGGAACAGGAAGAACTAAACGATACGTAGTCGAGATGTTACGCGATTCTCCTATTGCATCAGTTTTAGCAAATGAACTTAAAACTAGTGATTTAATTAAGCATTGCAAAATGCGCAGGGATGCAGGGGCTGGAGGTGCAACTGTTTATCACGACATAGCATATTTACGGAGCGTAATGAAAAAAGCTCTTCCTGTCTTTGATGTAAAAGCAAATTGGAAAATCTTTGAAGATGCAGTTCCTGTATTAATTGACATGAAACTTGTTGGTAAAAGCCAAAAGCGTACACGCAGACCCACAGAAAATGAATTGGAAAGGCTTATAGAGGCATTAACAGAAAGACAGAAGCAACAAAGTAGTAAAATCCCCTTTGTCGATATTCTTAATTTTTCCATACTGACATGTATGAGAATAGGTGAAGTCTGTAAGATTAAATGGGAAGATTTAAATCATGAACACAAAACGGTAATTGTAAGAGATAGAAAAGACCCTAGGAAAAAAGAGGGCAACCATATGACCGTACCGTTGTTAGCTGGTTCATACGACATAGTGAAAAAGCAGTCAGAAACAGATGATAGAATCTTTCCTTATAACTCTACGTCTGTAACAGCTGGTTTTCAGCGTGTAAGAACAGCTTTAGGTATAACTGACCTAAGGTATCATGATTTAAGACGAGAGGGCGCTTCTAGGTTATTTGAGAAAGGTTATAGTATTGAAGAGGTGGCACAAGTTACAGGTCACAGAAATTTGAATATATTGTGGCAAGTGTATACTCAGTTATTCCCTCATAAGCTGCATGACAAATTTACTGAAGAATAACTGATTTAGAAACAGATTAAACCTACTTCGCTGCCACAGACTGTGTGAAAACTCCTAGCGTAAATTTTTTATGCGACGCTACGTAAATTAACAGGTGGTTTGTTATCAAACGTACTACAGAATTTAATCTACAGCGCCTTTTTTCGTTGATATTATCGAATTACACCAGTTCAAAATAGTTTTCACACAGGCTGGCCACAAAGCGGTCTTAATTATTAGAACAATGGGCTTAACTTTTATGTCCACTTTATTCAAGGGTAGCTGACATAAGCAGTATTTTTCTATCTCGCTAACGCCCCTATAGCGCCACAGAAATATTATTTTAGTAGCACTGTTAAGTTGCTGATAATTTGTAGTTTACAGAAGTAAAAGTCGACCACATAAATCGACTCAAAGGCTATTGATAACAATCTGTTTTCATAAATTAGTTTTATTTAAACGCTTCATCAAAAGTTAGACCCGTCATGCGTAATTCTGCTTGATTATGGCCTTTAGCTTCCAAGTGCTTTTGAATATCTTTTATTTTTACGGAGAAATTACGCTTATTATTAAACAGAACAAACTTCAAGTTAGGCATGTCATATAAAAAATCAAGTTCACCATCTTCAAGCTTACAGTCAAGCCGTAACCTTGTTAAGGTTTTCAAGTTTTTTAGCCACCTAAGATCTTGCATTGCTCCACCAATAAAAATTTCATTGATTGAGCTGAGGTTGCTGAGCACAGAGTAATCATTGTCTACTTTACACTTATCTAACCAAAGTGACTCAAGCTTAGGTAAGTCAATTGCAGCACTAACGTTAGCAAGCTTTCCGCAGTTACCTATTTCAAGATATCTCAATTTTTTAAAGTTATTAATAGCATCTAAGGAACTTAATGTTCTAGTTCCCACTAACTCTAAGAACTCCAACGAAACCATCTTTTCAAAGCTATTAAAATCTTCTTTTTTATAACCCCTGATAACTACAGACTTTAAATTATCTAAATTTTTTAGGTTATGCTCAAAGCCTTTACACCAATCAGAATTAAGATGCTTTAAGTGTGTTAGCTTATTAAGTGCTAAATCACACTTTGAGCCAGCGCCAATATCGATAAAAAGCCTCTCAATATAAGAAAGCTCAGATATACTTTGCCAATCTATATCATCACCACGTATATTCAACTCCGTAATTTTGTCTTTATATTTTATCAGCCGGCTAACATCATGCCATTTCCCATGAGATAGCGATAGAACATCAAAGGGTTTATGAGCTATATAGTCAATGACTTCTTCACTTAGCCTATCTTTAACAACGACGTATAATGAATCATTCCACATTTTATATACCTGACACCTCGGGGGCAATTCAATTATCATTTACAAAACTCCAATTTATCTAATTTTTTTAGCAGATCGTTGCTGTTTTTTGAACGAGGATTTTCAGCTATTGAATTACTTTCATTGGCCCTTATTTTCAGTAGTTCCAATTTTTCAATGAAAATTGCTAAATTATACGTTGATTATTTTTACCATCAATATGAAACAATGCAAATATCTCTTCTATATTTTTTGAGTGTTTTTAAATGCATAAGTCCTATCTCACTATGTGCCACAAAGCGTCATAAGATTTAGAAAGTTATGTCAGCTTTATGATCGGAAAGTTGACCTTAATATTTGGGGAGGCTTTATGTCTCCAATGCGCACAGGTTGTGTGAAAACTATTTTGAACTGGTGTAATTCGATAATATCAACGAAATAAGGCGCTGTAGATTAAATTCTGTAGTGCGTTTGATAATAAACCACCTGTTAATTTACGTAGCGTCGCATAAAAAATTTACGCTGGGAGTTTTCACACAGTCTGAGCACTAAGGAGGCATTGGCACTAGGTTAATAATAGTGCAAAAAATTAAACTACTTGGGGCATTGTGCAACACTCGCTACGCGAAGAAAAACGAACAAACGCAAAGCTGACAAATCACTGTAGGCCTTGACACTTAACGCTTGCAGAGGAGCTTTGAAAAAACTTTACCCCCGTATTACTAAACGGGAGTAAAACCTTTCATATCCTCCCACCGCTCAATTCCTCTTCCTCGTTGCTCAGGCTTCGCCCTCGTCCTCGTCATCATCGCTCAAGGTCGTCAATTGAAAGCTCAGTTGCCTAAAAGTAATAACAGTAATCATTAAGTAAAGAATAAAGAAAAGGTCAAAAGAGGGTTCCAAAGAGCTTCAAGCCTAATTTAGTAAAGTAAAATAAAGGTTTCTAAGAACATTTTTAAATACACAAAAATAACCTCAGACACTCCTTGATTTTCATTGACAAAATTATTCTCTCACTCTGTTTGATTAGCATCAAATTAAGCGCGCACCCCTATGTTTCTACGAAACGGGTACACATTAAATTGACACTATCAAGGAACTTAGAGCATGACTGATATTGAAGCTGAAATCGCTAGCACTTTAAAAGAGATTGAAGAACTAAAGGAAGAGACACGGGCAATTGTGGCAAAAATGAAGAAACTAAATACTGCTGATAAAAAGGAAGTTAATAATGATAATTAAAATTGTTGATTCAGAGCCTGAGTTTGTTGATGGACGGAAGCATTATCTTCGGTTTATGACTACGCTTTCACTGGTTGAAGTCAGAGCCAATACGAGACATACATATAAAAAAGCCCCCGATAGAAGGAGGCTTTATCTTACTAGTATCCAAGTGAGCTTTAGCTTTTAGTTTTTCGACGGTTGAAGCCTAAACCCAACAGAGCTAAGCTTAACAAGCCAAGAGTAGCAGGATTAGGAACCGATGACGGAGCGGTTTTCCAACTAAGATCATCTATCCAAAACCAGCTGTCTTCCACTTGTTCTGTAAACCTAATTCGATCAAAATCACCAGTAAATAAGAACTGAGTAGTATTTCCCACTATGCTATTCGAAACTGTAAGTTGCGCATCCTGAACCCCACCTAGAAGAGACTCAAATAAATAGCTTGCCGAATTATTTGTTCTAAACAAGAAAGAAAGTTCTGAAACATTTTCATCAAAAAGTATTTCAGAGATACTAATACCTGCAGCAACACCACAAGGCGGTGTAACACCTATGCTGACCCAAGCACTACCAGTAAGACCACCAACATTACAGCTACTGTTAATATGTGAAGTTGGTCCACCACCAACTATTGAGTTAAATGTAATGCCATTTCCACTGAACTGAGTCGTTGCTAACTCTGCATTAGCTCCACTTCTATCGAAGCTTTCAAAGCTATTTGGATTTGATGCTGTCGCGTTCCCAAAAGTGATTAGGCCCGCGTTTGCAGTACCAGTGATTAAAACGGCCAATAATAAAAAAAAATTTATCATTTCATTGCTTCCTTTTGCTGATTAAGATTAAAGTAATCATTTATTTTAAATAGCAAAAAACAAGCCATGTATTTAAGTTATTAATTTCTTTGACCTTATTTACCTAAAAAATAATTATCTTTAAATTATGTAAAATTAACTGACAGATGATGTAATTAGCCCTTTCTTTTCTTAGCTATAAATAGCCAGTAATTCGCTTGAGTTACTCAATGCCATTTGATCAATGATATTTGCAATAACATCATTTATCTCAATATCATCTATAACTTTATCCAACTCAACTAACGCACGCGCTATCACCTTAAATTCTGCATCATTGAAAACGTTAAACCTTGAAGATAACAATTCATTTTCTTCAAGTGTAAGCATTTTATATTCCTCTATTTAATTAAAAATCTATAACGAAGCAGACAAAATAGGCTGCTCAATTTCTTTTACAGGCTTTTCTATTTTCTTAGGCTGACACGTAACAATTTTGAATTGCTCATCCTTTTTAAGCTTAACCATGCACTCGTTAATAAAGGCGACTTCATAACCAAAGTAATAGAGGTCGTGATTGTTAATCGATATTTGGTCATCACCAGCTGTCATAACAAAGAAGTACTGTTTGTACTTTTTATCTTTGTTAAGCACTACGTCTTGATAGCCCGTTAAGTAAATCTTAGTCGCATCAAAGGGCAGTTCTAAAGAAATGCGAATTTCATTACTACCCTGAACAGGGTTAACAGAATTAGAAACACGACTATTTTTAAGAGTGGTTTGGCTAGAAACGTTAATACCTTCTTGGTTACGAACACCAGCCCCTTGAGAGAACGGTTTGTTATCTTCTTTAATAAATCCCCACCATGCGCCATAACCGAAACAAAGAAGTAATAAGGCGAAAGCAAAAACAAGCGTAGGGTCTTTGAAGGCGTTAAGACCTCCCCGTTTTGTAATTTCCCCTGTACTGGTGGATTTATAACATTTGTGGACATCGACTGGGACTCGTCTCCAGACTGTCGGGTCGTCTTTCTTTTTTGGCGTTCCGTTGTTTTTAGGACTATGTTCATGGATTCTCGGCTTCCTTTTAAAGTAAGGGATAAACTCTAAGGCTTTATTGTATTTATAGAAGTAAGCGAATTCTGTCACCCGTCTTATGAGTTTATGAACCTCTTCAATAGCAGGAGTACAATAAATCAAATCCCAACTATATTTACGTTGTCGCATGTTAGCTTCACGCATTTTTCTCGGGTAAATGATATTGCCGTTCTCATCAAGGATGAGTTCACCCGTGTCATCAACAGAGCCTTCATCCGTAGGCGGTGTATATTGTGAGATAGCCTTTTGGTAATAGTTATAATATTTTTCGGGTAACTGATCTTTTAACGATTCGATACCCAGAGAATCTAACTCTTCAGGTTTAAATACTTTTGCATCATCAGGAAAAACGTCCTGAACCTCATCAATAATGATAAAGGCATTAACAGGCATCCACCAAAACCACCTACGCCATAAGTACAACCCCTTTTCAGTTTGACTTGATAAACGCCAAATATCCGCGGAAGCGGGAAAGGTTTCATTTAGCTCTATTTCAATAGACTCTTTGGTAAGAATACCCTCGATATTGGTAACAACTAAACGACCTGCTCGTAACTGAGGTAACACCTCAAACCAAAAAGCGCTCGCCGTTTTAAAAGAACCAGGCGCGCCATGAAAAATACTAGTGGCCATATTATTTACCTAAGAAATTCATAACGAATTTAGTCACAGAAGCATGAAGCAATAAATTGATACCATCAAACAAGCGCATATCAATAAAAGCCTGACGAACATCAACAGGCAAAGCCGACATATTGCTCGTTATTTGAGACATGATATTTAAATCTAAAATAATCACCTTCGCCATGCCCCAAGCGTAAACAATGAACACCTTATAAAATTCCAACTTACCTTTAATACTCCACGTAATAAAATAAGCGATTGCTCGCTGAATCAAATCAGGCACATCGGTATACATGAAATCCCATAAGTCAGTAAAACTATCCGCCACCATTTGAGAGGCCCCACCAACATCGGTATAAGTATCAGCGGTAGCCAAGAACGGAACGAGTAAGAGCAAAATTAATAATTTTTTCATTAGTTTTTACCTCCTAATAAAATAAGACCCGCAAGAATAGAGCAAACAAGCATAATTGGAGTAGCAAGCATCCTAAAAAACTCACCAAAACGCGAAAGAGACACATCAAAAGTCCCTTGAGTTAACGTAAGATTTCTTGCTTCATAGCCAGTAGAATTAGGAACAGTAATAGACATCATTGAAGAGGCTTCAGCCCTAATAGAATTAATAGACGTTGTAATATCAGTTTTCAGCGTTTCAATGTCAGCCGTCAATGTAGCGGTAGCAGCCGCATCAAAAAGTGAATTGATTTTTGATTTTTCAATCGTTGAAGTGGTCGTCGTAAAACTTTCTTTTTCTTCTTCTGCTTTGGATTGCCCTAACTTTTCACCTAAAGATTCAATAGCATTAACAATTTTACCAGTACCACTTTTAATGGTTGATTGAGTTGCTTCAGACGTTTTACGCTGACCGTGTTCAATTTGAGACAGTTTATCATTGCCCGTTTTAGCCAAAGCGCCATTTTCAATACCAACCTTAGCTTCATCACTTAACAGTGCAGTCGGATCAGGTGTCCAAGTTCCACCCGCATCAAAGCAAGAACCACAAAGACCAGCAACAGCAACAGAGCAAGTACCAGCACCAGCAGGACAACTCGTTTCCTGATAATCAGTAGTCTCGTCCCAAGTACCGTCATTATCTTCACAAAAACCACGACTAGAAGAAGCAGAAATTACAGAGCAAGTACCATTATCATCAAAATAATTACTATCACCCTCGCCTACATCTGGATGTTTTGAAGTATCACAAAAAAGATTAGTACCATCATCAATACAACCATCATCACAAATTTCAACACCAACCGTAGTAGAACAATGCTTATCTCTATTAGCTTGGCAATAATTTACACCACCAGAATACAAGCAATCATCCTTACCCTCACCAGTACCCGCATCATCATAAGGAGGATTTTCAGAAGTAGCACAACCACCATCAGAGCTAGAAACACCTTTATAATAAGATCCACCACCATCAGTAGTAACTTTTTGAACATTACAAGAAGAGCCATTCGATGATGAATAACACATATTATTAGCAGTATTATTACCAGAGTCTAAAACATAATTTTGACAATATTCATCAGCCTTTTCATCTTCACGTTGAGCGTCTTGAAGTGCTTGTACATCAGCTGGCTTATAACAAGTATCAATATCACCATCATCATTAGAATCAACTTCGAATGTATAAGATGGTGAAAGAGGTGGTGGACATGAGTAAATAATAAATTCATTAAGAATAGAAGCTGAAGCTTGACCAGAACTATGAGCAGTAAAATCACACTGTTGATAAAAAGCTGGACCACTACTATGAGTATAAGCAATATAGGGATAAGGAACTCCACTACTAATTGTTTTCCAAGTAACAGAAGGTGCTGAACAAGCATTATAAGCAGGCATTGTAACAATGTAATCTTGAATAATATTCTTACAAGCAGTAACACGTTGAATAAGAGTAGTATTAATGACAGGCATTTCAAGCTGACCAATACTAGGTTTAATTGATAAACCACACATTACAGTTGTGCCTAGTTTTGGAACAGCAGGTTCACCAGATAACGATGAATAATCTATATCTGCTGAATAACTAAAAAAAGATGAAAAAAAAGCGACTATAAAAGCCGCTAATTTCAACGTATGCGACGCATTATTAACTTGTACGTATGCCACTAGAAAACCCCTCAACAAAACAATAAGTAAAAATGCTCGCAAACATTATGGAAGTAAGCATTGATTAACGACCTAAAAGCTTAATAACAATACCTACGCCAGTAACAACAGCAGCAATAGTAAGAATCACTGTAATAGCAGCACCGACATTAGTGGCCCCATCAGTACCAGCTGCACCAATAGCAGCAGAATGGTCAGCAGCCATTGTGCCAAAAGAAGCAAGAGCACCAGTTGCACCAGCAGCTAAAGCTTTAGCGCCTTTTGAATTAGCAATGCGGTTTTTCATTTTGTTAAATGTATTCATGTGTTTCCCCTTAAAGGATTAGTTTTAAAATTATGTCTTACCGAGTATTCGGTTGACACGACCAAGTGAATGGCCAGTTATAAACCCTATTAAGCAAATCGCATTAAAGTACGCGAAATCCTCAATAGAGAATTCGAACAAGTCTTTGAGAACGGCAACGATTGCTTCAAGCGATATCGCGTCATAGTCAGACTTGGTTAAAATAATCAAACCAGATGGACAAGCATCTACTGGCTGATTACTTATGGCTAAAACACCATTACTTTTTACTTTTACGCAGTCAGCCGCAGTAGCGCTAAACGAGAAAAGAAGAAAAATAACGATTAAAGCTTTCATTTATTACGCACCTTTAAAGCCGCTGAATTTAACTTTTTATTGAATGATTTCTCTTTATCTTGCTTCAATGGTCTGACTGAATTAGTCAAACTCATATGAACTCGATAAAGGAAATAAACTAGTGCTATAAAGTTAAGGACGATTAAAAAGGTCATAATATTTACCTGTAATTAGCTAGCTTTCTGTTGAGTAGCTGGTTCAATAACAAGTAGTACTGCTTTTGAATCAACGTAAACATTACGGTAATCACCCACGTTCACAGGTAGTTCAACTAGAGCACCGTGATTTTCTGAAAGTGATTTAATGAAAAAGGCGTCTTTTTCTTTATCAGCACTGATGCGCGCTGTTCTAATCATTTTTTGTTCTTGTTCAAAGCCGTTGATAAAAGACACTTCTATACCGATTTCGGTGTAGCTAGTTTCTTGAGGCTTACCACTTTGGTCAGTCCAACGGTTTTTAGTTAACTTAGTACCAACTAAAACACCCCGTAAAAAAATACCTGTTTGAATACTCATGTTTCATTCTCCAATTAATTAAATGTTTAAGCTGCTGCCGCTTGTTCTTGTTGTTGTAAAACCCACTCTTCGATAACTGAGGCTTTCAACCGTTTAGGCATTGATGAACGGCAGTCAGGCTCTTCAATGTCTTTTACAAATTTCTCTACTATTTCACTATCTGATAAACCACAAATTACGCGCATCATGTTGATGGCTTTACGGGTGCTGATAACTTGGTTTTCAACAATTTTCTCTATGGTCATGGTTGCTTGTTTAACCAATGTTTTGATTTTGCATTGCTCAACACTTAAAAAAGCGAGTGCTGGGTAAGTGGCCGCAAGGTATTCACTAGGCTTTACCATGGCATCAAGTGGTATTACGCGTTGGCTTGAATGTAATTCAACTTCCCAACGTACCCACTTTGATTTCATATCGCCTAACTGTTTACCCTTTTCATAAATGCGTAAAAGCTTGCCCGATTCACGTGAGCCGATATAAAGCGTTTTTCCTTTACTGGGAATAAAACCAAACGTTTTCTTAGCGGTTGATTTAGTAGATTCGTTACTGATTTCTTTTAAATCTTTGAAATTCTCTTTCAGCATTTTTTCCGTTAAATGCCCTGATTCAACATACATATAACAAGCAGGACGGCCGCCAGAATTAAATTGTCCCTTTTTGGCTTTGGTCAATGCTCGCTTAATTGAGTGCTTCCCTGCGTAATCGTCATGCGCTAAATCAATACGCGTAATTTTTAAGGCCGGTATGTTTTTAATTTCTTCATAGAGGCGAGTCATATCCAAGGCGTTACAGCCCGTTCCCATGAACGACACGTAACAACCAAGGTTTTTACCACCCCAACAAATAACACCCGCTTGCTCACCGTCAGCATATAAAGTTGCTGAATAAGAATAATTAAAACGTCCTGTTGGATTATTCTTAACGGTCCAAATATAGGTTTCCTGATTGAACACATGATTCAAACGACAAACAAAGCGTTCTACCTCACCACAACCAAGAACATCTAATAAATCGACGCCAATGTTCTCTAATAAATTGTTTAAGCGGTCACCATATTTAATGCCTGTATCTACTTCTAATTCGCCTTTTAACATGTCACGTAATTCGTAACGTGCAGCGACTTCATTGTCTGAAAGAGCCAATGATTTAAGCGGTAAATCTTTATGTCTACGATTGTTATATTCGCGTGTAATGGTGCTACATGAGTCTTTGTAACGAGTCAAAATGGCTTCGTATTCATGCGCGTTAAACGCGTTAGTGCCTAACAATTCTTTGTTTTTTGTGTTTTCAAGTTTTGCCAGTTCACGATTTAAGGCAGCATCTTTTGCCTTAACGATTAACTCGCCTTTAATACAAGCGCCAATCTTAGCCATCTCTTTAATCTTTACTAATTCTTGAGGTGACCAAGTCAGTGATAAGGCATCAACTAAACAAGGGATTTTTGTTGGTTTAGTTTTCATCAAAAGCCCCTTGTCGTTGTAGTTCGTGATAGTTGTTTTCATCAACTTCAATTAAGTTGAATTCGTGACCATGTACCGTTTGAAGAAATCCAATTAACGAGACTAAGTTACAAAAGTGATGAACTTGGCCGTTGTGCTGTATAGCAACATCGCCCCAGTCTTCCCTTTGAAAGTACACGTTAGGATTGTTCATGATTAAGCTACGTTCACTTGTTGCCATTCTTTCGAGGCAATTTCATATTGTTTGTCGATATAACTCGCTAAATCTTCTACCTTTATGAATACAGGGCTGCGTTCAGACTTACTTAGGCTGAATGTTGGAACTGGAAAGTCTTGGCCTTTGATTTTTTGTTTTGCCGTTTTTACTGAAATACCGAAGAATTCTTGGCAAACGTCTTTAAGTTCAATCACAGGTGATTCAAAACGAGCTAGTAGTGCGAAGTTTGTATTCATATATCACCTATGTAATCATTTACGGTTCAAGCAATTCAAAGCGATTACAATCGCTCTGAGGTTCTATAAATAGAACTTGCGGTAATCATAAATCCAAATATGGAACCATGTCAAATGAATTATGGTAGAAAAATTAAAATTCTCCGTGAATCAATCAATAAAACTCAAGCTGATTTCTCTGAAATAACAGGTATATCTTTGAGTACATTAAAGAAAGTTGAAGCTGGGTTTTCAAATGTTGGTATATCTGTAATTGATAAAATAATTGCAACGCCATCACTTCATGATCATGTTTTATGGTTCATGACAGGAAAAGAAAATCTAAATGTGGAACTAGATGAGAAGAAAAAAGGTAGTCATATAAACTTACCTTTTTACGAAGTTAAAGCGTCAGCTGGTGATGGTTTATTGGTAGAAGCAGAAAAGCAAACACACTTAATCAGTTTTAAACCTGAATGGCTGAATAAAGAAATTGGTGTAAACCCAAATGATGTATTTTTGATGTTAGTAGATGGTGACAGCATGTACCCAACATTAAAGAACGGCGCCATGATTATGGTAAATCGTCATTTTAATGGGTTAAGTGATGGAGTTTACGTGATGCGACATGAGCAAAATTTACTAGTTAAACGCTTACAAATGTTGCCTAACGGAATTATCAAAGTTAAATCAGACAATAGCCTTTACGAACCTTGGGAAATTAATAAAGAAAACCTAGACGGAACAGATATAGAAATTATTGGTCGAGTAGTTTGGTCTGGGCAAAGAATGTAATATTAACGTCTAATAGCGTTAGTAATGATTAGACCGTTACAAGCCTTATCTTTGTTAACCTTGTTATAACCGTTGTTGTTCTGCTTGTATTTATTTAACCAGAAAGTGCAAGAAGCATCATCAGACGCATATTTAAGTTTTGTAGAGTAGGTATCTTTATTTATAGGCTTATAATCATCATAATAAATATAAGACTCTGACTTAGTGAAAGGCTTATTAAAATCCAAAGATACCCTTGTACGAGGTTTATCTAAATTTGGGTTTGCACTATTTTTAGGTATCAATATTGGAGTCTCTTCATACGGTTTATATGGAGTTGCTAAGTAATAATACAAAACAAAAGCTAAACACAAAAAAAGTATTACACTCAGGTATTTCATTGAACTTCCTTGTTTAATGTTACACTTAGCACGCTAAGCGGCAAAAAATTGTTGGCTAAAATAAGCGACGAAGAAGCAAAAGCCAACGTTTTTGCCTTTTAAGTGACTTATGATGTTTTAACCTAACTCTCCAATGAGTTGATCAATACCATTACTGGAATCTTCATTTATTTTATTTAATTCAATTTTTACCCCATTGTAATCTAACGCTACTTCATCAAATCCGGATAACAAACGATTTATGATATGAAAATATTTTGAGTTGTTTATAAGTTCAGTTGGGATATCTGAAACTATGTACAATTTATTCTGTTTAATTGCGGAATTAAGTAAAACTTCTCTAAAGTTGGTTTTGTCTTTGTCTTTGTCTTTATTTAATACAAGTTGCGGGCACTTATATTTCAAAATATTTATTATCATACTCTCCCTATTCAATACAGTTATCCCATGAATTAATCCATTTCTACCAGGCAAATTGGTAATCATTTGAGACACTTCATTGTCACTAGCTTTATATATATTTTTAACCGCGTGGACATCAGGGTTGCCGTCACCCCAAAAGGATTCATCAGTAAACTTTAATGAGTTTGACGTATTTAATTCAAAAATCTTAAATCCATAGTTTTTACCAAAAGTCAGCCCAATTCTTTCTTCAATATCAGTAAACTTTATTCTTTTGTTTGTTATATTTTGATAATTAGTTTCATAATAATTTATAAAGTCTTCTAACAACTGTTTCACAACAGATGCACGTAAAGGACTAAAATCAATATCAGCACACAGCGAAAATATGTTTTTATATGTAGACCATTCTTTAGATTGATAGAAATGAAGTAATAGG
>MAAC01009725.1_pt1 | contig 15801 bp, 11 predicted proteins | sample 1115981 | NCBI WGS metagenome assembly MAAC01 (sample SAMN04961126, study PRJNA320927) | seawater metagenome | isolation source: sample BD02T64 sea water enriched with oil for 64 days | place: USA:Gulf of Mexico | collected 2013-07-27 | reverse complement strand
TCGTCAAATGCAAACGCTGCACCACCACTTAGCTCAGCAAGCACTTTTGTGATCGCTGCAGTCAGTGTTGTTTTACCATGGTCAACGTGACCAACAGTACCGATGTTCGCATGCGGTTTGTTACGTTCAAATTTTTCTTTGGCCATTTTAATTCTCCGTATTCTCCGGCTGTCTCAGCTCAGAATTATGCCAATTTCGCCAGCACTTCGTCCGAGACGTGTTGCGGCACAGGTTCGTAATGATCAAACACCATTGTAAATGTTGCACGGCCTTGCGTTTGAGACCGAAGGGTATTCACATAGCCAAACATGTTAGCCAGTGGAACCATCGCATTTACAACTTGCGCGACGCCGCGCTGTTCAGTTCCGGAAACTTGACCACGACGACTATTCAAATCGCCCATCACGTCACCGATATAATCGTCAGGTGTAACAATCTCGACCTTCATCATTGGTTCGAGAAGGCGCAAACCTGCCTTACGTGCCAATTCGCGCATCGCTGAACGACCGGCAATTTCAAACGCCATTACTGAGGAGTCAACATCATGGTATGCACCATCGATCAACTTCACATTAACGTCGATAATCGGGAAGCCCGCAAGAACACCTGTTTCAATGATGTCTTTAACACCTTTTTGAACACCTGGAATATATTCTTTAGGAACAGAGCCACCAGTAATACTGTCACTGAAGACAAAACCTTCACCAGGCTCACTCGGCTTCGCAACCAACTTGATACGAGCGAACTGACCTGAACCACCTGATTGCTTCTTATGAGTATAATCAAGCTCGGCTTCAGTTGTAATAGATTCGCGATACGCAACTTGTGGGGCGCCAATATTGGCTTCCACACTAAACTCACGCTTCATACGATCGACAATGATATCCAAGTGAAGCTCGCCCATACCCTTAATAATGGTCTGGCCGCTTTCATGATCAGTTGTCACACGGAATGATGGATCTTCTTGCGCAAGACGGTTAAGAGCAAGCCCCATTTTTTCTTGGTCGCTTTTGGTTTTCGGCTCAACCGCGATTTCGATCACAGGCTCAGGGAATTCCATACGCTCGAGAATAACTGGTTTGATTGAGTCACATAAAGTGTCACCAGTTGTTGTATTTTTCAGACCCGCGATAGCAACAATGTCGCCAGCCCGGGCTTCTTTAACATCTTCACGAGAGTTCGCATGCATCTGAAGCATCCGACCAACGCGCTCCCGGTTATCTTTAACTGAGTTCAAAGTGGACGTACCAGCCAGAAGAACACCCGAGTAAACGCGAACAAACGTTAGAGAGCCAACGAATGGGTCTGTCATAACCTTAAACGCAAGACCAGCGAATGGCTCATCGTCTGTTGGGTTACGCATAATTTCAGCATCTGTCTTAAGATCAATACCTTCTGTACCACCAATATCAACTGGTGAAGGCATATAGTCGACGAACGCATCAAGAAGCGGCTGAACACCCTTGTTCTTAAATGCAGTACCGGTCAAAACAGGAACAAAATTACCGTTCAATGTACCTTTGCGGATACATGCACGAAGTGCATCTGCTGAAGGATCTTCACCCTCCAAATACGCTTCCATAACAGCTTCATCAACTTCAACAGCTGTTTCAATCAATGCTATGCGGTATTCAGCAGCTTTCTCAGCAAGATCCGCACGGATATCACGCTCTTCATAGGCAGCGCCCATTTCGTCGCCAGTCCAAACGATCTCTTTCATCTTGACTAGGTCAACAACACCCTCAAACTCTGCTTCAGAGCCGATTGGAAGCTGAGTAACCAATGGAGTCGCACCCAAACGATCAATGATCATTTCAACGCAATTATAGAAGTCTGCACCAGTCCGGTCCATCTTGTTGATGAAGCACATGCGCGGAACGCGGTACTTATCAGCCTGACGCCAAACTGTTTCTGATTGAGGCTCAACACCCGCAACACCATCAAACACTGCTACAGCGCCATCGAGAACACGAAGTGAGCGCTCTACTTCAATAGTGAAGTCAACATGGCCTGGCGTATCAATAATGTTGATACGGTGATCGTTCCAGAAACAAGTTGTCGCAGCCGAAGTAATTGTAATACCCCGCTCCTGCTCTTGCTCCATCCAGTCCATAGTGGCTGCGCCATCGTGAACTTCACCAATTTTGTGAGACACACCTGTATAGTACAGGATGCGCTCCGTAGTAGTCGTTTTACCTGCATCGATGTGAGCCATGATGCCGATATTGCGATATTTTTCGATGGGCGTTGTGCGTGCCATTTCCGAAATCCTAATCGTAAGCTATTTAGCTATTACCAGCGATAATGAGCAAAAGCGCGGTTCGCTTCAGCCATTTTGTGAGTGTCTTCCCGCTTCTTAACGGCTCCACCACGGTCATTAGAGGCATCCAACAATTCGCCAGACAGACGCTCAACCATTGTAAGCTCAGAGCGCTTACGAGCACTTCCGATCAACCAACGGATTGCAAGAGCTTGCGCGCGTTCAGCGCGAACCTCAACAGGAACCTGATAAGTAGCACCACCCACACGGCGGGAGCGAACTTCCAGCTCTGGTTTAATTTTTTCCAGTGCATCGTGAAAGACTTCAACTGGACTATTGCCGGTTTTCTTTTCGACAATTTCAAAAGCACCGTAAACAATGCCTTCTGCTAAAGATTTCTTACCAGCGATCATAAGTGAGTTCATGAACTTAGTCAGAACAAGATCACCAAACTTTGCATCTGGAAGAACTTCTCGTTTTTCTGCGGCGTGACGACGTGACATCCGATCTCTTCCTTACTTAGGCTTCTTCGCGCCGTATTTAGAACGACGCTGACGGCGAGTGGAGATACCCTGCGTGTCCAACACACCGCGAACGACGTGGTAACGGACACCCGGCAAGTCTTTAACACGACCGCCGCGGATAAGAACAACAGAGTGTTCTTGCAGGTTATGGCCTTCGCCTGGAATATAACTTGTGACTTCGAAACCGTTCGTCAAACGAACACGAGCAACTTTACGAAGCGCGGAGTTAGGTTTCTTAGGTGTTGTTGTATAAACACGTGTACACACGCCTCGTTTTTGCGGGCATGCTTCCATAGCAGGTACTTTTGTACGCTGAACCGGAGCTTTACGTGGTTTTCTAATCAGCTGATTAATAGTAGGCATTCGTGTTCCCATCCTATCGGTTCCGCAAATAGCACAGCCGCGCGCAGCTGCGGACCTGCTCGCGGTCGGGTCTTTTGCGTCCACCCGAAGAGACTTAACACACACGTCGTTCTTAAATTACCTGACCACGTGTGGAAAAATCGATGTATTGATCTGTTGTCAGGAGCGCGCAATATATGAGCGAGCCCGCCATCCGTCAAGTACAAAAGATTTCCTTTTTGTTAAATGACGAGTTGAAGAGGCGGCTCATGGTTTTCCGACCAAAAACTGCCATTTTTTAGGCCCTATTGTAACAAAGTTACTGGTTCAAAACGTGACGCTGTTACATATGGCGCTAAAACGCAAAAACGGCGCCCTAATAGGGGCGCCGTTTTAAACTTATTTATCCGATCTGCTAGAATCTGATTCCTAGCAAAAGGATGTTGATTCTGGAAGAACTACTCACCTACAGGTGTTGTTGTATCTTCCTTTGCAATCATATCAACAGGGAAGCCAGACTTGTCTTGGAGATCTTGATCACGTAGCGCAGCAATACGCTTCAACTCGTTCATCTGAGCCCCCGTACCAGCCGGGATCAGGCGTCCAACGATCACGTTCTCTTTCAAGCCAATCAAAGTATCTTTCTTACCTGCAACAGAGGCCTCAGTAAGGACCCTTGTTGTTTCCTGGAAGGAAGCTGCAGAGATAAATGAATTTGTCTGCAAGCTGGCTTTGGTAATACCAAGTAGTATCGGACTACCCTGTGCAGGTGCACGGCCTTTTGCTTCCAGTTTTTCATTTTCCGCAGCAAACATTTCGCGGTCGATGTGCTCACCCAACAAGAATGTAGATTCGCCAGGTTTTTCGATTTCGATTTTCTGCAACATCTGACGTGAAATCACTTCAATATGTTTGTCGTTAATTTTCACACCCTGCAATCGGTAAACGTCCTGAATTTCATTGATCAGGAAGTTTGCGAGTGCTTCGACGCCGAGAACTTTGAGGATATCATGCGGTGCAGGATTGCCATCTAGCAGATAGTCTCCAACACGAACATAGTCACCTTCGTTTACAGCAAGATGCTTACCTTTTGGAATGAGGTATTCAACTGGCTCTAAATCGGCATCTTCTGGACGAATTGAAACACGGCGTTTGGACTTGTAGTCTTTCCCAAATTCAACATAACCATCAGCTTCCGCAATAACGGCATGATCTTTTGGACGGCGTGCTTCAAATAGTTCCGCCACACGTGGCAGACCACCGGTAATATCCTTCGTCTTGGATCCCTCGCGTGGAATACGAGCCAACACGTCACCAGCTTGAACAGTAGATCCATCTTCAATAGACAAGATCGCATCAACTGGCAGGAAGTAACGTGCTTCATGGCCACTTGCCAGAGTTAGAAGTTCACCTTCAGCATCACGCAGCGTAATACGTGGGCGCAGGTCACTTCCTTTAGGCTGTGCTTTCCAATCCACAACGATCTTACGAGAAATACCCGTTGCCTCATCGGCCTGGTCTGTCATAGATACGCCAGCAACAAGATCCATGTAATTGGCGACACCTTCAAGTTCCGTGATCACAGGCGTTGTAAACGGATCCCAAGTAGCAAGCTTATCGCCCTTGGCAACCTTATCACCCTCATCAACCATCAGTGACGTACCGTAAGTCAAACGGTGACGTGCACGTTCACGGTTATTTTCATCGACAAGAACCAGTTCAGAGTTCCGGCCCATGATAACCAAGAAACCTTTGCTGTTTTTAACAACGTTCCGGTTGTCTATTCTGATCGTTGCATCATGTGAAGCTTCGATTGAGGAAACTTCGGCCACACTTGCAGTACCACCAATATGGAATGTCCGCATAGTAAGCTGAGTACCAGGCTCACCAATTGATTGGGCAGCAATAACACCAACTGCTTCACCAAGATTTACCGGTGTACCGCGAGCAAGATCACGGCCGTAACATGCACCGCAAATTCCGCCTTTAGTTTCACACGTCAATACCGAACGGATCAGAACCTGCTCAACACCACATTCTTCTGCGGTAACAGATGTTACCTCATCAAACATTTTACCAGCAGCAACCAGCACCTCGTCTGTTTTCGGGTTAATGACATCAAGAGACGCAGAGCGACCAAGGAGGCGTTCGCTAAGCGGTGAAATAACATCACTGCCCTCAACTACCTCACGGACGGTAACACCACGTTCAGTACCGCAATCATACTCAACAACGACACAGTCCTGCGCCACATCTACGAGACGACGCGTCAGATAACCAGAGTTCGCTGTTTTAAGCGCTGTATCGGCTAGTCCCTTACGTGCACCATGGGTAGAGTTAAAGTATTCGAGAACGCTAAGGCCCTCTTTAAAGTTCGAAATAATCGGTGTTTCAATGATTTCGCCAGATGGTTTAGCCATCAAGCCACGCATACCGGCCAGCTGCTTCATCTGAGCGGCAGAACCACGAGCACCGGAGTTAGCCATCATAAAGATAGAGTTAATTCCTACCTGACGGCCATCGTCTCCAACTTCTACAGCCTCAATCACCTTCATCATTTCGTCAGCTACTTTATCAGTACACTGCGACCATGCGTCGATGACTTTATTGTATTTCTCACCTTTTGTAATCAGACCATCATAATATTGACGCTCATATTCTTCAGCAAGAAGACGGGTATCTTCTACAAGTTTGTCTTTAGATACAGGGATCTTCATATCGTCTTTACCGAACGAAATACCGGCTCGGCACGCATGAGCAAATCCAAGACCCATCAGACGGTCAGCGAAGATAACAGTCTCTTTTTGTCCACAATGACGATAAACTTCGTCGATAACAGACGTGATTTCCTTTTTGGTCAACAAGCGGTTGATCAAACCAAAATTCACTTTAGAATTTCGCGGTAAAATTTCTTCGATCAACATCCGACCTGGTGTTGTTTCAGTCAAACGGGCTTCATCTTCACCGTTTTCATTCACAAACCGGATTTTGGTTTTGATCTTAGTATGAAGAGTGAGAACTTTGTTATCAATGCCGTGCTGAGCTTCAGCCATGTCAGAGATCAACATGCCTTCACCTGGCTCATTGTCTTTGTCCATTGTAAGGTAATAGATACCTAGAACAATATCCTGAGATGGAACAATGATAGGCTTACCACTCGCTGGGCTGAGGATGTTATTTGTTGACATCATCAACACGCGAGCTTCTAGCTGAGCTTCCAAAGATAGCGGTACGTGGACCGCCATTTGGTCACCATCAAAGTCAGCATTAAACGCAGTACAAACCAGCGGATGAAGCTGAATAGCCTTACCTTCGATAAGCACAGGTTCAAACGCTTGAATTCCAAGCCGATGAAGTGTTGGTGCACGGTTGAGAAGAACAGGATGTTCACGAATAACTTCTTCAAGAATATCCCAAACCTCTGGGCGTTCTTTTTCAACCAACTTTTTAGCCATCTTAACGGTAGCGGCCATGCCTTTCAGTTCCAGTTTTGCATAGATAAACGGCTTGAATAATTCAAGAGCCATTTTCTTCGGCAAACCACACTGGTGCAGTTTCAATTCAGGTCCAACAACAATTACGGAACGACCGGAATAATCAACACGCTTACCAAGCAAGTTCTGACGGAAACGACCCTGCTTACCTTTAAGCATGTCTGACAGTGATTTAAGAGGGCGCTTGTTAGCACCCGTAATCACACGGCCTCGACGACCGTTATCAAACAACGCATCCACAGATTCCTGCAACATACGTTTTTCGTTTCGCACAATGATATCTGGCGCACGAAGTTCGATAAGACGTTTAAGACGATTATTACGGTTGATCACACGACGATACAAATCGTTCAAATCAGATGTCGCAAAACGACCGCCATCAAGCGGCACCAATGGACGCAATTCAGGTGGAATCACAGGAATAACCTGAAGGATCATCCATTCTGGACGGTTACCGGAGTCAATAAATGCCTCAATCAATTTCAAACGCTTCGCCAGTTTCTTTGGCTTCGCTTCCGAAGTTGTTGTCCGCATTTCTTCGCGAATTTCTTCGCTGATAGCTTCAAGATCTAAAGCAGCTAGAATGTCGCGGATCGCTTCTGCACCAATATTGGCAGTGAAAGCATCTTCGCCATATTCATCCTGCGCATCCAGAAATTCTTCTTCTGACAGAAGTTGGAATTGTTTGAGTGGAGACAAGCCTGGTTCGATCACAACATAGTTTTCGAAATACAAGATCCGTTCAAGATCCTTCAATGTCGTGTCCAGAAGCAAACCAATCCGAGATGGCAAAGACTTCAGAAACCAAATATGCGCAACAGGTGACGCAAGTTCGATATGTGCCATGCGTTCACGCCGTACTTTAGACAGCGTAACTTCAACACCACATTTCTCGCAGGTAATCCCACGATATTTCATCCGCTTGTATTTACCACACAAGCATTCATAATCTTTGATTGGACCAAAGATTCTCGCACAGAACAAACCGTCTTTTTCAGGTTTGAATGTCCGATAGTTAATGGTTTCAGGCTTTTTGATTTCACCGTATGACCAAGAGCGAATCCGCTCTGGTGAGGCGATAGAAATCTTAATCTCGTCAAATGCCTGAGTGCCCTGCGGCTGACCGAACAAGTTCATCAAGTCATTCATGGATCAATTCTCCTTATGAAACCCGAATATACGGGCGGCGCTTCAACAGCTGCCAAAAAATATGTTCTCGACTTATAGTTGATGGCCCTGACAGATGTCAGGGCTCACCGCCTTAATACCCGATTTGTGTCAATTCAACGTTCAAACACAAGGAACGCATTTCCTTGACCAGAACGTTAAAGCTTTCCGGAATGCCGGCCTCAAAAGTATCATCACCACGAACGATGGCTTCATATACCTTAGTACGCCCCGCAACGTCATCAGACTTAACTGTCAACATTTCCTGCAACGTATAGGCTGCACCATACGCTTGCAGCGCCCAAACTTCCATTTCACCAAATCTTTGTCCACCGAACTGAGCTTTACCACCCAGTGGTTGCTGTGTGACAAGGCTGTATGGACCAATTGAACGAGCATGAATTTTGTCGTCAACCAAATGATGAAGTTTCAGCATGTAGATGTAGCCAACAGTAACCGGACGGTCGAACGTTTCGCCAGTACGACCATCGATCAAGCTAACTTGACCAGAAGTCTCTAGACCAGCGACTTCGAGCAAGCGGTTGATATCGACTTCTTTAGCACCATCAAACACTGGCGTTGCCATTGGCACACCATTTCTCAGATTGTCACCAAGTTCGATGAATTGTTCATCGGACATTCCTGAGATCTTCTCTTCATACTCGTCGTCACCATAAACTTCTTGTAGTTTATTTTTCAGAGGTTCCATATCTGTTGAACCACGGTGAATACGTGCCATCATTTCTTCGATTTGAACACCGATACCGTGACTAGCCCAACCCAAATGAGTTTCAAGGATCTGACCTACGTTCATACGAGACGGCACACCAAGCGGGTTCAATACGATATCCACTGGCTTACCATCTTCAAGGTAAGGCATATCTTCTTGTGGCATAATGCGTGAGATAACACCCTTGTTACCATGACGACCCGCCATTTTGTCACCAGGTTGTAGCTTACGCTTAACCGCTACGAAGACTTTAACCATCTTCATCACCCCAGGTGGCAACTCGTCACCACGCTGCAGTTTGTCGACTTTATTCTCGAAACGAGCACGAAGGCGACCGATTGCTTCATCATACTGACGCTTAAGAGCTTCGACGTTGAGCATCATAGCGTCGTCTTCAACGCTGATTTGCCACCAAACGCCCGGATGCAAGTCCATCAAAATTTCCAGAGTGATCACATCGCCTTGCGAAAGCTCAGTTGGACCAGATGTAACTGTCTGATCAATCAAAAGGCCTTTCAAACGGTCGTAAATTGTCCGTTCAAGAATTGCTTTCTCATCGTCACGGTCTTTAGCGAGATGCTCAATTTCGTCACGCTCAATTGCCAGAGCACGCTCATCTTTTTCAACACCGTGGCGGTTGAAAACACGTACTTCAACAACAGTACCCGCAACTCCCGGAGGTAAGCGAAGTGAAGAGTCACGCACATCAGAAGCTTTTTCACCAAAGATCGCCCGAAGAAGTTTCTCTTCCGGTGTCATTGGGCTTTCGCCCTTTGGCGTAATCTTACCAACAAGAATGTCGCCCGGTTGAATTTCAGCACCTACATATACGATACCAGCTTCGTCGAGGCTTTTCAGTCCCTCTTCACCAACATTCGGAATGTCGCGTGTAATTTCTTCAGGACCGAGCTTCGTATCACGGGCCGCAACCTCGAACTCCTCAATATGAATTGACGTGAAGACGTCATCTTTCACGATCCGTTCTGAGATCAAAATTGAATCTTCGAAGTTATAACCATTCCAAGGCATAAACGCGACAAGCACGTTCCGGCCAAGAGCAAGTTCACCAAGATCCGTTGAAGGACCATCGCAAATGATATCACCTGTTTCAATCCGGTCACCCACTTTCACCAGTGGACGTTGGTTAATACAAGTGTTTTGGTTTGAGCGTTGGAATTTCAACAGGTTGTAAATATCAACGCCAGTCTTGCTGAGATCACCTTCGTCAGCCCGAATAACGATCCGTGTTGCATCAACTTGATTTACAATACCACCACGTTTTGCAACGGTTGCCACTCCGGAATCCCGTGCGACACGCTCTTCCATACCTGTACCAACGAAAGGCGCTTCCGCTTTCAACAGAGGAACAGCCTGTCGCTGCATGTTTGATCCCATCAACGCACGGTTCGCGTCATCGTTTTCAAGGAACGGTATAAGAGAGGCACCCACAGATACCAGCTGCTTCGGTGACACGTCGATGAAAGTTACGTCTTCCGGCTTGGAGACAACATATTCGCCTTGCGCACGGCAACGAATAAAGTCTTCCGTAAACTTGCCATCTTCATCAAGTGCCGCATTAGCTTGAGAGATAGTATGTTTACTCTCTTCCATTGCAGACAGGTACTTAACTTCACCAGTTAAAGTACCATCAATGACCTTTTGATATGGGCTTTCAATAAAGCCATATTTGTTAACCCGCGCAAAAGTCGCCAAAGAGTTGATCAAACCAATGTTTGGACCCTCTGGTGTTTCAATCGGGCAGATACGGCCGTAATGAGTTGGATGAACGTCACGTACTTCAAAACCAGCACGTTCCCGTGTCAAGCCACCGGGGCCAAGCGCAGACAAACGACGCTTATGAGTAATCTCAGAAAGCGGGTTTGTTTGGTCCATAAACTGACTGAGCTGACTAGAGCCAAAGAACTCACGTACCGCAGCAGCAGCTGGCTTGGCGTTGATGAGATCATGCGGCATAACCGTATCGATTTCAACAGAACTCATCCGCTCACGTATAGCACGTTCCATACGGAGCAGACCAATTCGATATTGATTTTCCATCAATTCGCCAACCGAGCGAACTCGGCGGTTTCCGAGGTTATCGATGTCGTCAGTTTCACCATGACCGTCTTTCAGACGAACAAGTGTTTTAACAACTTCCAGAATATCCTCTTTACGAAGAACTCGAACGGTATCTTCAACATCCAGATCAAGACGCATATTCATCTTCACGCGGCCAACCGCGGAAAGGTCATAACGTTCGGAGTCAAAGAACAAGCCATTAAAGAGAGCATCCGCAGTTTCTGCGGTTGGTGGCTCACCTGGACGCATTACGCGGTAAATGTCCACCAGTGCCTGATCGCGCGATTTGCTTTTATCAACGGCGAGTGTATTCCGGATATACGGTCCGACATTAATGTTGTCGATATCCAGCGTTGAAATCTCTTTATAACCAGCGGCTTCCAACTGATCGATCAATTGTTCTGTAAGCTCATCACCCGCTTCAACAAAAACTTCGCCCGTTTCCGGGTTGATGATGTCTTCTGCAGCAAATCGGCCGATTAGCTCCATGTGGCTGACAAGCATGTCTTTCAAGCCAGCTTCAACCAGCTTTTTAGCCAGACGTGGAGAGATTTTTGTGCCTGCTTCTGCCACTACTTTTTCAGTGTCCGCGTCAACGAGATCACGCAAAATACGGCTACCACGAACACGCTCTACGTTGAACGGTGTGCGCCAGCCCTTTTTATCAAGTGTGAAGTCTACGCGGTCATAGAAATAGTTCAGGATATCTTCCTGTGACATGTCGAGCGCTTGCAAAAGTGCCGTTACTGGCAACTTGCGGCGTCTGTCGATACGCACATGTACGATATCTTTAGCATCAAATTCAAAATCAAGCCAAGAGCCACGATAAGGAATAACACGCGCAGCAAACAGAAGTTTACCACTAGAATGTGTTTTACCTTTATCATGATCGAAGAACACGCCGGGGCTACGGTGCATCTGTGATACGATTACACGTTCCGTACCATTGATGATGAATGTGCCCTTATCTGTCATAAGAGGCATGTCACCCATGTAGACGCTCTGCTCTTTAATATCCAGAACTGATTTGGCTTCTGTATCAGGGTCAACTTCAAACACAATCAGTCTTAAAGTAGCCTTCAATGGAGCCGCAAATGTCATGCTCCGCTGTTGACATTCTTCTTCGTCATACTTCGGAGGCTCGAATTCATAAGAAACAAATTCCAAGCTCGCTGTATCTGCGAAGTCTTTAATTGGGAAAACTGACTTAAATACGCCTTGAAGACCTTCATCTAGCCGCTCTTCAACAGGAATACCCTGCATCAAGAAAGCGTCATAAGAAGTCTTCTGAACCTCGATAAGGTTCGGCATTGTTGTCGCGGCTACAATGCTACCAAAGTCTTTACGAACGCGTTTACGACCGGTGAACGACTGCAAAATGCCCATGCGAAATCCCCGTTTTTCTGTTGCCTAATGACCACATAGTCAAAAAACTGACTAATAAATGAATCTGGACTCAACACCCTGCCACCATAATGGCGGTTAATGGAGCTCAAATCCAACAAATTTCGTGCTGGATCAGAACTTCCAGCATAGTTACGTGATTGAAATCCCGCCGGATTTGTCACCGCTTGTTCCGAAAGCGGTTGCGGGGAAGGCAGCAAATAGCTACCTTCCCCGTCTTAATTAGCGATCAGCTGACCACTTGGCACGCAGAGCTTATTTAAGCTCTACTGATGCGCCAACAGCTTCAAGCTGTTCTTTAAGCTTGTTAGCTTCGTCTTTTGGTGCAGCTTCTTTAATAGCTTTAGGTGCACTTTCAACAAGTTCTTTAGCTTCTTTCAGGCCAAGACCTGTAATAGCGCGAACTTCTTTAATGACGTTGATTTTCTTTTCGCCAACAGCAGTCAAGACAACATCAAATTCGTCTTTTTCAACAGCAGCTTCGCCAGCTGCAGGTGCAGCAGCAGCAGCTACTGGTGCAGCGGCAGAAACGCCCCATTTGTCTTCAAGAAGTGTAGCAAGTTCTGCTGCTTCAAGTACTGTAAGAGCTGACAGCTCTTCGGCAATCTTTTCGAGATCAGCCATGTTTCTATTCTCCTCAGGTAAACCGTTAGGTTTATAATAATTAAATTCTTGGCTTTAACATCTAACCCAGTTCGGCTTTCGCCGACAGTACACGGGCCAACTGGCTTGCAGGCGCCTGTAGAACACCAGCAATTTTCGTTGCAGGTGCCTGTACAAGGCCAACCAGTTTACCGCGAAGTTCGTCCAGTGAAGGCAAGCTTGCAAGAGACTTAACACCATCAGCGTCAAGTTCAGTTACACCCATTGCACCACCGATAACGACAAACTTCTCGTTCTTTTTCGCAAAATCGACAACAATTTTAGGAGCTACTACTGGATCGTCTGAATAAGCGATACCAATAGGCCCTTTCAATTTGTCGGAAAGAGAACCATAGTCCGTGCCATCAAGAGCGAGACGCGTAAGCCGATTTTTAGTAACTTTAAAGTTGGCACCGGCTTCATGCATTTTCACACGAAGTTCGGTCATTTCTGTTACAGTGAGACCACTGTATTCAGCAACAACCACGACTGACGCTTTATCAAAAACGCCCTTCATTTCGGCAACCAGAGCTTCCTTTTGTAATCGGTCCACTCGTCGTCTCCAAACAATGGAATATTTGTCAAACAAATACCCCGGTTGAAAAAGAATCCGGTTTAAGCCAGATCCGTTTACTGTCCCAGGTCCACCTGAATAACTGCATCGCAGTAAATCTGTAGTTTCCCTGTCTATGCAGGCAACATGTGTTTTTAAATCCTCGTGTGCTCGAAAGCACCAAAAACACCTGCAGTCTTGGACAGCTGGCACTGAATAAACAGTGCCAGGTACTCGCCGCGATTAAGCGGCAAATTCCTTTGTGAACTTAGAAAAGTTCACTAATTTCCAGTTTAACACCTGGGCCCATAGTAGAGCTAAGTGCTATTCTACGGACAAATTGTCCTTTAGCGCCTGTAGGTTTGGCTTTCATCACCGCGCCAAGAAACGCTTCTACGTTTTCTTTCAAAGCGTCTGCTGTAAAGCTGGCTTTACCAACACCCGCATGAACAATACCGGTTTTTTCCGCACGGAATTCAACCTGTCCACCTTTGGCAGCCTTAACGGCTTCAGCAACATTAGGCGTCACGGTACCAAGCTTTGGATTTGGCATCAGACCACGAGGTCCAAGAACTTTACCCAAGCGGCCAACAATTGCCATCATGTCTGGTGTAGCAATACAACGGTCAAAGTCCATTGCGCCACCTTGAATGGCTTCCATCAAGTCTTCAGCACCAACCATTTCAGCGCCAGCCGCTTTAGCCTCGTCAGCTTTATCACCACGTGCGAACACAGCGACACGAACTGATTTACCTGTGCCGTTTGGCAACTGAATCACGCCACGAACCATCTGATCTGCGTGACGAGGGTCAACACCGAGGTTCATTGCGACTTCAACAGTCTCATCAAACTTGGATGTTGCATTTAATTTCACAATCCCAACCGCTTCTTCCAAACCGTAAAGCTTTTCGCGATCAAGTGTATCAACTGCTACTTTTTGTTTTTTGGTCAATTTTGCCATTGTTCTTACCCTTCTACCCCATAGCCCATAGAGCGAGCCGAGCCTTTGATAATTTCAATAGCTGCATCAATGTCATTTGCATTGAGGTCAACCATCTTGGCTTCCGCGATTTCGCGCACTTGCGCTAGTGTCACAGTTGCTGCAATCTCGCGGCCTGGAGTGGTACCACCTTTTTTCTGACCAGCTGCCTTCTTAAGGAAATAAGAAGCAGGCGGCGTTTTGGTGATAAACGTAAAAGAGCGATCCGCATAAACAGTGATCAGCGTAGGAATTGGCATTCCGCCTTCCAAGCTGCCTGTTGCTGCGTTAAACGCTTTACAGAATTCCATGATATTCACACCCTGCTGACCCAATGCTGGTCCAATAGGTGGTGAAGGATTTGCCTGTCCCGCAGGGACCTGCAACTTAATCATACCTTTAATTTTTTTAGCCATTTTCTTCCCTAATCCATTCTAAGGGTTTGTGGTGCAGCCTTGGCGGGCCTTCCACAAAAAAGCTGCATAATTGCAACTTCAATTCTTAACTTTTCTCAACTTGAGAATAATCCAATTCAACTGGAGTAGCCCGTCCGAAGATAGAAACAGAGACCTTCAATTTGGCCTTTCCTTCATCAACTTCTTCCACTGCGCCCATAAAGGTCGCAAACGGTCCATCACAAACCCTGACTTCTTCCCCAATTTCAAACGTAACAGATGGCTTCGGACGATCGATACCTTCCTGCACCTGGTTCAAAACGGACATTGCTTCTTTCGCTGAAATCGGCTGCGGCTTATTCGCATTACCGAGGAAGCCCGTCACCTTAGGAAGGTTTTTAACAAGATGATAAGTCTCGTCATTCATTTCCATGTGAGCGAGCACGTAGCCCGGGAAAAACTTGCGTTCAGTGCTGACTTTTTGCCCGCGACGAACTTCTACAACTTCCTCAACCGGCACCAACACATCTTCAAATTTATCAGCCATACCTTTAAGAATGGCCTGCTCTTTCACATTTTGAGCAACCTTCTTCTCGAAACCTGAATAGGCATGAATAATGTACCAACGCTTTTTCGGTTTAGGTTCACTATCTGACATGATCAAGCTCCCATTGAAAAAACGAACTTCACCAAACGCTGAATTCCGAAATCAACGAGAAAGAAGAACATAGAGGCGATAAACACCATAACAAACACCATACCAGTTGTAACCAGCGTCTCCTTACGAGTTGGCCATGTTACCTTGGAGGACTCTTGCCGCACTTGGCGAATAAAAGCACCTGGATTTAGCTTTGCCATTCTTGCCTCAAAATTGTTTCTTACAAACCGGTCGAACCGGCATATACAGGAATTCCAAACAGATTGCAAGCGGGCTGGCAGGAGAGGAGGGACTCGAACCCACAACCCCCGGTTTTGGAGACCGGTGCTCTACCAATTGAGCTACACTCCTATAGCCCGCCTTTTGAACTTAAAACCGCCAAGAAAGTTCTTAGCGGCGTTAAGCCAAATTCTTAATCTGAACGGATACCCGTTTCAAAAATAAGGGGGAACCCCTTACTCAGTGATGGTGACGACGACGCCGGCACCAACAGTACGGCCACCTTCGCGGATCGCGAAACGGAGACCTTCATCCATGGCGATTGGAGCAATAAGCTCAACATCCACAGTTACAT
>MAAC01019570.1_pt1 | contig 15812 bp, 12 predicted proteins | sample 1115981 | NCBI WGS metagenome assembly MAAC01 (sample SAMN04961126, study PRJNA320927) | seawater metagenome | isolation source: sample BD02T64 sea water enriched with oil for 64 days | place: USA:Gulf of Mexico | collected 2013-07-27 | reverse complement strand
TTCGCCAATCGCAGCGGGGCCAAAGTCGTCGTCGTGGATATTCCTTGGGTTGGTCTCAACGAGGACGCCGCCTTCGATGCGATCATGGCCAAGGTCACCAGTAAAACCAAGCTCCTCCTCATCAGTCTAATCTCCAGCGCCACTGCTGTTCGGCTCCCGGTCGAGCGGCTTATCGCAAAGCTCAAAGACCAGGGCGTCGAAACGCTCCTTGATGCAGCCCACGGGCCGGGGTGTGTGCCGATTGATATCACCGCATGGGGAGCGGCATATACGACGGGCAACGGGCACAAGTGGCTCTGCTCGCCCAAAGGCGTCGCGTTCTTACATGTCCGCAAAGACCTCCAGGCAGGTTTTCGCCCGCTGGTGCTCTCGAATCATGCGATGGATATCGAGCCTGCGCGTGCGCGGACCAAGCGATCGGCCTTCAACCATGAGTTTGATTACATGGGCACCGATGATCGTTCGGGGGTGCTGACGATCGCGGATTCGATCGAATGCCTCGACTCGCTCATGCCCGGCGGGCTCACTGGGCCCGATGGGATCATGGCGCACAATCTTTCGTTGTGTATCGAGGCCCGGAACCTGCTCTTTGATGCGTTTGGGACGACCCCGACGATTCCCGAATCGATGCTTGGGCCTTTGGCGGTGATTGATATCCCGGCCCCGGGGTTGCATCCGCGTGAGCTGCGGGAGAACCTGTTCAAAAACCATGCGATCGAGATCATGATCGTGCCTTCGCCCGTCGGCACGCACCCGATGGTGCGGATCAGCCCGTACATCTATAACTCGATCGAGCAGTATCAGTATCTTGGCGACGCGATCCGCTCTGAGATTGGTTGAGTTTGGCTGATTGCACCCGTCGATGCGCATATCCTTCGGCTCACACTCAAGCCCAAGGAACCATTGCCATGCCATACGCGATTGACGAGACCCACGACCAGAACCTCAAGTCTTGGGTGGAGAGTGCAAACGATCCAAAGAGTGATTTCCCGATCCAGAACCTGCCTTGGTGTCAGGTATTCCTTGATGATGAAGACCAGTGCGTGGTCACCGCTGTCCGGATCGGAAACAGCTTGGTGCTCGTTGATGTCCTTGCTCATGTAGGGCTCCTTGAAGAAGCGAACTCCGACGAGTTCTCCGCCATCGAGGCATGCGATGAACAGCCATTCGAAGATCGTGTCAAGATTCGTAAGCAGCTCTCAAAGCTCTTGAGCGCCGATTGCCCTGATCTTCGCGATAACGACGAACTGCGTCAACACGCGATCATCGAGCTCGATGATGAAAATCTTGTCATCCCGTTCTTCCCCGGCGACTACACCGACTTCTACGCCTCGCTCTTCCACGCAACCAATGTGGGTTGCATGTTCCGCCCGGATAACCCGCTGCTGCCTAACTACAAGCACATCCCGATCGGATACCACGGCCGAGCATCATCCATCGTCCCTTCGGGCACTTCGATCAAGCGCCCTGTCGGTCAGCAGGCACCCACCGAAGAAGGTGGCTCGCCGGGGTTTGGGCCTTGCAAGCTGCTGGATTATGAGATGGAGATGGGCGTGGTCGTCGGTCGCGGCAACGAGCTCGGCGAGCCGGTGTCGATCGAAGATGCAGAAGCCCACATGCTCGGGTTGTGTATTCTCAATGACTGGTCGGCGAGAGACTTGCAGAAGTGGGAATATGTCCCCCTCGGACCGTTCTTGGCGAAGAACTTCGCATCGACCGTGTCGCCTTACATCGTGACGATGGAAGCGCTCGCCCCGTTCCGTTGCCCAGCGGAGGAACGCGACGCGAGCGATCCGCAGCCGTTACCTTATATGGATTCCGATGCCAATCGCAAGGCTGGCGGGTTTGATATCAAGGTCGAGGTGTATATTGCCTCAGCCAAGATGCGTGAACAAGGCATGGACCCGATGCATCTCTCGACGGGCAACTTCAAGGACATGTATTGGACGCTTGCTCAGATGATCACGCACCACACGGTCAATGGATGTAATCTTCAGCCCGGCGATTTGCTCGGGTCAGGAACGATCTCTGGGCCGACGCGTGATGCGCGGGGCTCGTTGCTCGAGCTGACATGGGACGGCGACCCGTTCGCCAATCCGCCCGTTGTCGTGCCGGGCACGCAGCGTACCCCAATTGTGTTGCCGACGGGTGAAGAGCGGAAGTTCATTGCTGATGGCGATGAGATTATCATGAAGGCCTATTGCGAGCGTGATGGGTTCCGGCGGATTGGGTTCGGCGAATGCCGAGGGATTATCGAGCCTGCTCGTTCGGTGTAGCTGCTTGTTGAACCAACGATGTTTGGCAACGATCATCCACCCATTATAGGGGTGGATGCTATGTTGGTCCCTCACCTAAAATTGTGCGATTTGAACTATTTCACACCTTCTTGGGCTCTATTAGAACAGATGCTTGCCGGCTTGTTCGATGCTGTCAGTAGATCATTTACTGAGGTACACAACAATGACGGATCAAGAACTACAACATCCCCACGAAAACGCCAGACTCAGCGCATTGCATTCGCTTCAGATATTGGGCACGCCGATCGAAGAGCGGTTCGAGCGCATCACGCGCCTGGCGAGCAAGGCGTTCGATATTCCGATCTGCGCAATCACGTGTGTTGACGAGCACCAGGTCTGGGCAAAGTCTGCCCAAGGGCTCAATGCATATAAGATGGACAGAAGCGCCACCTTCTGCCAACACACGATCCTTGGCGATGGGCCGCTCGTCATCAATGATGCGCGGTTTGATGAACGATTTGCCGATAATCCATTGGGCCACGAAGATTCGTCGCTGGTGTTCTATGCAGGCATGCCGATCCGTTCGATCGGTGGCTTGCCCGTCGCCGCCTTCTGTATGATCGACTCCGAGCCTCGCTCGTTCGATAATGATGATCTTGAGATGCTTGAAGACTTTGCCAAACTGGCACAGTATGAGTTGCATAATGCGGGGCCCAACCGCGTACAGGATGACCTGATCCATCAGGTCGGATATTCGTGGCGGCTGTCCATGATCGATCCGCTGACCCGGCTTTGGAATCATGACGGGATCATCACCACGCTGAGCGAATCGCTCGAGCGATCTTCCGAATCAAACGCAAGCATGTTTATCGTCATGGTCGACCTTGCTCGATTCAGGGATATCAACACCGCCCTGGGGAATGCCGGCGGCGATGAGATCCTCCGTGCTTTCGCCAAAGCATTGATCCGTGAAGTTGGCGAAGAGCACATCGTCGGACGGAATCACAATGACCAGTTTATGATCCAGATGAATACCGTCACCGATATCGCCGGTTCCCAAAGACAACTCGATCGGATTCAGCAGTTTGTTGATTCGTACCCTATCGCCGGCATCGAAGGACGCGTGAGCATGGGCGGGGCGTTGGCTGGAGTGCTGGTGGACCGGGGGTGCCCGTTCACAACCGAAGGCGTGTTCGAGCATCTCGACGAATCGATCTATCTCGCCAAGCAATCAGATGAGTATCAGCTTGTGGTGATCCAACGCAATAGCGGCGATCAGCAGGCTGCGTGATCTGCGTCGGCTTTGCTGCCAACACCAGGACAGAACGAGCACTGCTTGCCCGCGATAAAGCCTGGTGCGCATCTGAGTTTGGTCGTCAGTGCATGCCCGCATCCTGGGCAGAACTTGGCCGCGTCTGACGGTGCGAGATCATGATTAACCCCGACGCGCTCGTCAAAGACATAACAATCGCCCTTCCACATGCTCTCGCTGTGTGGGACTTCTTCGAGGTACCTGAGAATGCCGCCTTCGAGGTGGAAAACTTCTTCGAAACCTTGTTCGAGCATCCACGCGGTTGATTTTTCGCACCGGATGCCTCCGGTGCAGAACATGGCGACTTTTTTGTGGACCTTGGGATCGTAGTTTTTGTTGACGAACTCGGGGAGCTCGCGGAATCGGGTGATCTCTGGATCGACGGCGCCCTCGAATGTGCCCGCATGAAACTCGTAGTCATTGCGGGTATCGATGAGCACAACATCTGGATCGGAGATCAGGGCGTTCCAGTCTTTAGGTTTAACATACTGCCCGACGACAATGTTTGGATCGACATCAGAACCGATATTGATCAACGAAGGCTTGACCTTGACCTTGGCGCGGTTGAAGACATGTCCTGGCGCGTAGCTTGATTTGCAGGGCAGGTCATCGAGCCCATCGTGATCGCGGATGATGGTGAGGATTTGCTCTATGGATTCGGGGAGCCCGCCGATGGTGCCGTTGATGCCTTCGTTGGCGAGCAGGATCGTGCCCATGATATCGAGATCAAGCATGTGTCGCTTGAGGACGGGTGCCCAAGTCTCGCAATCGTCAATCTTTACAAATTTGTAAAAGGCGATTACTTCGTAGTTTGTTTGATTCTCAACTGCTGTACTCATGGCGGATTAAAGACCGAAACATCGGGCGAGACTATCACTCGATCACGAAAAACACCCATTGAGTCCGTTATTCTGGTGGCCATTGGTTTTTCTGATCTGTGAGGCATCAATTACCGAGGGCACACCCGTGGTCTTGAGTGTGCCCTGCAGTTCGACTTATAAGTGGAGTGTTTTTCTTACCGTCTTCGGCGAAGTCCAACAAATCCTGCTCCGAGGAGCAATGCGGTCCCCGTTGGGGCCGGGACTGTGTTGTACTGGTAAGTAAGCTCGACTGTTCCTGAGTGGAAGTGATTGGTGATCCACAGGTCAAAGAATGGCTCTGGCGGCGAAATTCCCAGTGAGAGGAATGGGTAGATATCTGCTTCCATCTCGCCGGAACCGATGAATGCGTCAAATGCAAAGGGCATCAAGTCTCGTTGTCCGGAGATCGAATCTTTGAATGACCAATGCACTGCATCATTTCCCGATTGTTCGATCCCATCTGCTATGGCCAGATCAGCACTCAACGGTCCATAGCCGGTGCTTCCGAGCCCAAAGACTGTGTATCCATTGAAAGATAAATTATTAAAGATCGCTGCTTCGACGAACCAGTCGCTTGTTGTGATGGCGTAGTCTTCACGGTTCTCTGCGATCATCTCTAGTGAATAAAAAGCATCAACGCTTACTGAGATACCGGTGAGTTCGCGTGTGCCCCCCATTGTGTCGAATGCTTGAAAACTGAGCGGCGCTGGTGCATTTGCCTCTTGGACATCCCAGAAATAATCTGAGGTTTGCGTCATGACTTCTGCCTGAGCAATTCCGGTCGCTGATACCAATAGTGCGAGTTTTAACGCATTTTTCATCTCTTCTTCTCCTGTTTGACTTTGTTGGTCTCAACCGAAGTGGTCTTGATCCAGCTTTGTTGCGGTCCCTGTCGAACATTCTGCATGATGTCGACAAACCGAAGTTACCATGAGTTTGTGTGCGTGTCAATCTTCTCTAGAGAATTTTCCAAAGATTTTTTAGAGAAATCTCTGGCGGTTCATGATTTGTTCTCTGAATCATGTATAATTGAGCGATGGAATCAGAAACCGGGTCTCAATCCAAGTTCTCTCACGATGCAGTTGTATGTGTGCGCCATGCTCAGGCTGCGTTTTCTGACCTTTTATTGAATGCGGGGCTCGCTGGAGCTCGCCCAACGACAGTTGGACGGGCTTTGGGGCTTGATAAGACTCTGGCGTGGAAGGTCTCGCGGTTTTCTGACACGCATGATCTTCTCAAGGCGGTCAAACATATCCCGGGGCCAGGCGGTGTGGAGATTGTCCTCAAAGCCGCCAAAGCCAATGGCGTGCATGAAGATCAGATCACTGCTGTGCGCGAGGCGAATCAGGCGTTTTTAGTCTTTGTTAGAGAGATTGCGGGTGACCGCCGGTCCTTTGAAGCAATGCTGGCTGCGGGGGGACTGAGCGAAAAAATCAATATCGACGAGCGGCGTGCCTTTTACCGCTCGGGATCCGTCATTTGGGGTGTGCGCGCCAAGGTCCAGTTTCTCACGATGATCCTGCGCCCATCACCAACAGATCCTGATCGGATTGATGTGCTTCAACTCAGTGGATTCTACGATTTCGCTCGTCTGCGTAGCGATGTGCCCTGGATCATCCGTCGACTTTGGATTTCCGAAACGAAAGGGGAGCTCAACTCGAGTTTTCGTCGTGAAGCCCTTTATGCGCAGGAATCTGGGCGCGATGCGCTGCCGATGATCCCCGAGTTCTGCTCAGACCCGATTCCAGAGATTCACCAGTTCACGGATTCTAAAGGCGTACTCTGTGACGAGATTGCTCCTGGGCCAGTTGGTAATCCGGGAGCGCTGACCTGTGTTTCTGGAGAAATTTATCACAGCGCATTCCCGATGCATTGGTCCAAGGAGAACACATTCGGTCGCTATGAGCTCAGGCTCACCACACCGGTTGAAGCGGTCGTGTTCGACGTGTACATCCACTCCTCGCTCAAGCAGTTCGGCGACTTCGAACAAACGGTGTTCGGTCTTTTGGAAGATCGACCTGGGATGGGGAGCGGCAAATCGCACAACTCACCGATCTTTGATCCAGAACCATCGCTCAAGCTCGGACATCTGCCCTCGGCACCCAACACACAGTGCTCGAAGATCCCTGACTATTCTCGGCTTATCAGCTCATCTCTCGAACAGGCCGGCTTTGACCCGATCGATGAGTTCAGGGGGTACCGCAGTGAGCTTGAGTACCCTCCTACCCCGTCTTGCCTGACGATGCGGTGTCCCATTTTCAAGCCTACCTGAGTTGCATGATTGAAATGCAATCATTTGCTGGTTGCAGTTGCCCTGGGCATTCCCCAGAGTGGCAAAAAAAGAAAACGCCCGCAATCGCGGGCGTTCTTTAGTTCAAAGTGGAGGACAGGGGACTTGAACCCCTAACTTCCAGCTTGCAAAGCTGGCACTCTACCAATTGAGTTAGTCCCCCAGCACCGAAAAAACGGGTGGGCGATGCCAGATGACATCGGGGGCAAGTCTAGCCCTGAGATTGGGCTTTGGCGAGCAGCAAGCAAAGATGAAAATCTTCATCTATCTCGCCTGAGATAGAGTCTGGCCAAACCGCACCCAAACCCCTGAGATTGCGGTATGATCCACGAAGATTCCTGTGAACGAATATCCGACGAAAGGTGCCTTCTCGATGAACTCCCCCGCTGCTATTGCCTTGTTTGCCCCGTTGCTCATCTGTGGATTGGCGTTGGGGAGTGAACCGATCACTGATCCCGACGAGGTCCAAGAGATTGTGGTCGATACCAAGGCGACCAATGGATCAAACTCAGGATTTGTATTCGAAGCAAACCTGCACACGACCTTAGCTTCGGACGCCGATTTCGATACCGACATCGGCGAGTTCGCCTACGCCGAGCTCAGAGCCGGGATCAATGCATCGCGCGAGGTTGGCGATTCGGGCATGTTCTCTGTTGATTTTAATGCGGGTCTGATCAACTACGACATCACTCCATCAGCCACTTCTGCCGCTGGCGATGCCGCGAGCATCGGCGCCGAGTTTGATGATGTGACGACGCTCTCGTTGATCGGTATGTACGCCAATCAGACCGACGAGGGACACACTTGGTTCATCGGCGGCGGGGTGCTCTCCAACGGCGAGAACGGCGCAGACTTTGGCGACACCGTCGATGGAATCTTCCTCGGTGGGTATCGTCACAAGCTCAGTGACAATCTCCAAGTCGGGCTTGGTATTACTGTGCGGTCTCGGCTTGATGATGATGTGTTGGTGGTGCCGTTGCCTCAAGTGAAGTACACCGTAAACAAGTTCTGGAGCATCGAGAGCGAGGGCGTCGGGCTCAGGCTCAACTACAAGGCCTCGGACGATCTGAACTACGGCATCATCGGACAATACGCATCAACAACCTTTCGACTCGACGACACACACGCTGCTGCCCCCGAGGGCATGGTGACACATCGGCGCATTCCCGTTGCCTTCTATGCACGATATGCGCCCAACGACACGATCGAAATCTCTGGGCGCGTGGGCGGGATGCTCTCGGGCGAGCTCGAAATCCTCGATACCAACGGCAACGACATCACCTCACAAGATATCGACACCGGAATCTTCGGGTCGATCACCGTGTCATTTAAGTTCTAAACCCAGTTTTCTAAACCCAGTTTTCTAAACCCGGGTTCTCACGGGCTCTATTTACCGGTCTGGTTCGACCTTTGTGAAATCGGTCTCAGGCTCGGGCTTGGCGCTGATCGGCATCTCGCGATCAGCGAGTGTTGGTGCGTCGCGGGTAAAGGACTCGATGATCATTGGTGGATCGAGCGGGCGATCATCTGCATCGACAGGCACCGCCGCGATGGTGCGGATGACCTGTGCGCCCGAGACTGCTTGGGCGAAGGCGGTGTATCGACCATCGAGGAACTCGGTTCCCTCGCGCGAGAGACACACAAAGACCTGCGAGCCGTTGGTGTTTGGGTCTGCCGAGCGGGCCATCGAGAGCACACCGAAGTCATGCTGAAGATCCGTTTTTTCGAGATCGATCATGTATCCTGGTCCGCCCGAGCCGGTGCCTGAAGGATCACCGACCTGGATCACAAACGCTCGCCCATCAGCAAGCGTCGCCACCACGCGGTGGAAGATGATGTCGGTATAAAACCCGTTATGCGCCAGATGCATAAAGTTGTATGCGGTGTTGGGTGCGGCGTCGGGTCGCATGCGGAACACGATGTCGCCGGCGGTGGTTTTCATCACAACTTCTTGTTCGATATACACGCGTAATCCTGAGAACACGACCTCTTCGCGCTGTGCGGATGCGATCTCGCCTTTGGCGAAGCGGGTCGAGAGCCGATCGTCCTCGAAGACAACCCTCGAGTCGTCGCCTTCAGGGGCTTGGGTAACCAACATCGTTGCCGGATTCACCCGCGCCGCGATGTTGGGTGTCACCAATGGCTGGAGCACCAAGGGCGATCCCGTCGCGGTTGAATCGAGATACAACTGCGCGAGCATGACCTTGTGTGATTTGTCCGACCAGATGGTTGGGAACAAACCAGTAAGATCGACGCGGCCTTTGGCGGCGGCCGCCGAGTGGAGCACCTCGAGTGTGCGTGGGTCGTGGAGTTTGATTGTTGGCTCGCCAACGAAGTCGTCGGGAACATCAACCCGGACGACCACGCGTTGTCCAACCCCGAAGTACAACCGATCGGGGGTGAGCTGGGCGGAGAGCGGCGAGGACATCATCGCAAAGATGAGCAGAGCGAGCATTCGATGAATCCGAAGCGTGTTAGTTGGCGTGTACATGCACAGAGGATACGCCAAAGCGGAGGGGCATGCTGTCCACCGATCGACTTTGGCGGGGTCTTCATCGAAAACAGATGCGCACAATCAAGCACGAAAATTGTGCACAACTCTGCAAATGAGAGACTCTTTTTAACCGGTTGTGCCGAAACAGGCTTGGGTTTCGACCAAGTTGTTCCATCGCTGAATGCTGGGTTACAGGCTGATTATGGCTCGATTGAGTCATCATCCGGCGAGCCATCGAGGAGGTCCCAAGTGGTGATCACTGCAGAGGACTGGGTCCCGTCATCACCCGAGCGAAGCAAGATGTCTTGGGCGATTTGGTCGCCCACATCGTCGAACCAAGTGATTGCCAAACCCGCTTGGAGGATATTGAATCCACCCTGATGGTTGAGATCTTCGTATGAGCGGAGTGTATCGGTGACCAATGCTGCGGTCGGATCGATGTTGTAGAGCACGCGCCGTCCGTCGGGTCCCATACCTCTGAAGAGGTAGTTGACGGTGATCTCGGAGGTGCCGTCGAGTCGGTTCCAATCCTCAGCCGCATCTTCAAAGAGGAAGTTACCGCGATGGCTTGGGCAATAAAATATGTTCGATGCGGTGATGTACTCATCGGCGTAGAGCAGCCCGAGCCCGTCCCACAGATCGCCGTACATTCCTGGGAACTCTTCAGCTGCAAGGCGAATGGTGTCCATCCGGTGAAGTTCGACAAATGACGCTGCATTGGAGCGTGAGATCGGAAGGAACACGCTGTCTGGCAGGCGTTCTTTGTTGTCTTGTGTGTAGATGCTCACGCCCATGCCGATCTGACGCATGTTTGAGCCGCAGATTACTTTTTGGGCTGACTCTCGTACCTTGCCAACTGTTGGTAGAAGGATCGCGATGAGAATGCTGATGATTGCCATCGAGACCATCAGATCCATCATGGTGAACGCACGGAGCGCGCGAAGAGAGTGCCGGGATGTATGTGTCTTTAGATACACGAGAACCCTAACTTTTGCTGGATGCAGCCCTTTCGAGCTCCACCGATACCCCACTGCTACGAGTCGCAGCGACCTAATGCATGAATAAGATATCGGAATTCCTTCAAATATGCAACCTGATATTTCTGAAATTGGCCGGTCCCAAAGGAAATACCAGAGGAACAACACCGTACATACTCCGTATTCGCCTGACAATTCCATAAATCCTTGTAGAAGACAACACTTGCAAGCATCCGTACGATCTGGTATTCGTATAGGGAGGTGGCCTGCGGGGTGGTTTCGCAGGCTCCGGGACTCTCGTAACCCGGTGGATAATGAATAAGAACGATAAACATACAAAACCCGTGACGGGATCACCCTTGAAGGGCGCCGATCGCCCCTCTCCCCCGCCACTGCGGGCGAGTGATCTCACGGGCCAAGACAAGGTTGACTACGAGTTAATGCAACGCGTATCCACCAATCAGGAAGCCGCTGTCGGCGAACTCTATGACCGTTTCGGGTCATTGGTTTTCCGTATGTCGTACCAGGTGATGCCGACTCGTTCGGAAGCCGAGGACGGGGTGCAGGAAATATTTGTTCGACTCTGGCGTACTGCTGATCGGTACGACCCACGCAAGGCGGCTCTGGTCACCTGGGTCATGCTGCTGACTCGTCGTCACTTGGTCGACAAACTTCGGCGTAAGCGTTCACGGATCAAAACCGCGATGCTTGACGATTCACTCGCTTCGGGCATCGGTGCCTGGAATGAATCAGACGCGGGCAAAAAAATGGAACACGATGAGCACTTCAACGCGCTCATCAAAAGAGTAGAAACATTACCTGAACTACAGAAGATGGTAGTGATGCGTGCATACTTGGGTGGGCAGACACTCAGGCAAATCAGTGAGGAACTCGGTACCCCCTTGGGTACCATCAAATCGGCCCTCAGCAGGGCACTGGTTCGTTTGCGTGAACGGACCGGAGAGGAAGTGCAGTCATGAATACCCACGAACTTATAGAATCTACGATGCTCCACTCGATGGGGCTCCTCGATGACACCGAGCGCGAAGCCTATGAAGCAGCGTTTGCGGTGGCACCGGCACCGGTCCAAGAGGATGTCCGTAGAGAAGCAAGGCGGATGGCCGACCTTGGGGACTTGCTCCCTGATACCGAGCCAACAGCCGAGCTGCGCTCGATGGTCTTGGCTGCGGTCCGCGCTGCAATGCGTGAAGAAGAAAACGAAGCACGCATCGCACAAGTCTCAATGGCACAAGTCGCCAATAGCTCGGTCATCGCCAAAATCAGCGCAGACACCGCTGCTCCAGCAAGAGCAACCTCGCAACCCAAGCTCTCATCGAGCCCACGGGTCAATCGGATTTGGCGTTTGGCAGCGATCGGTTCGGCAGCCGCGGCGATCGCCCTGGGCGTCGTCACCATCCAGATCCAGCAGACCTTCAATCAAGCTCAATCCCACGCGCTCGTTGCGAGCCTCTATGACACCATCGGCGCTCAATACCTCGAAGCGACCATCTTTGATGCCAATACCCAGCGTGTTGCGATGACCTCTCAGAACAACACCTCGGCCGTCGCTGCCATCTGGACCAACCCAGACTGGAATACCGCTCGCCTGTTCGTCAACAACCTCGCATCTGAGAGCAACGAGCCTTACCGCCTGGTCGTGCTCGACAGCGAAGGCAATATCGTTCGCGAGATCGCGACATTCTCGCCCAACGGCAAGTTCCAAGACTTTGATGTCGATGTGAACCTCGCGACCGAACGCAACCTGGCGATCTACCCTGCGATGGTCCAAGATATCGAGAACGCATCGCCGATCTTGATCAGTTCCGAAGGCACTCTCTAAACCCACACGCTAAACCCATGCGTGATTCAAGTTCATAAGAAAGCCGGTCCCATGAGGACCGGCTTTTTCGTATGAGCAGCTGTATGGATCTCGCTCGGATCAGTTCGGCATTTCCCACCGTGCTTCATCGAGCAGCCCTTCGACGCGAGAATCGTCTTCGAACTTGGCTTTGGCTGCGCTGAGTCGTTTCCAGAGCACGCCTCCAACGATCATTGTCAGGAGCATCGTTCCGCCAAAGATCATGCCTGCCATTTTGAGACGACGGGTATCGAGCGGATCGGCATCTGCAGCCGCTGCGGATTCGACGATGGTCAACGAGCTATCGGCGCGACGAGCACGCGCATTGTTCGCTGCACTGGCGAGCGCGACCGAGAAGGTATCGAGCACGCGTTGGGTGCGAGCAGCGCCCTCGCCACGGTATTCCATCACCATGGTGCCCGGCATGGCCGAGACAACATCGAGCGAGTTGTTCATTTCTGCAGAGAGATCACCCGGCACCGCAAACTCGGAGATGCCCCGGCGTTTCATGCGATCTGCCGCGACCTCAAGGAAACGAGGATCAGACGCGAGCTGGGTGATGTAGACCTCCCACTGGGCCATGTCGGCTTCGGAGAGTTGAACATCACCTGAGGCGGCCGCCATCGTCACCTTGGCCGCATACACGCCCGGCGCAATCCGGTCGGACACGAACCAGCTCGTCACGCCGAGCATGACTGAAATCGCAGCGATTCCGAACAATCCAAGGAGGACGCCCGAGCGTACTTCACGCCCTTGGTATTTCCGCTGGGCCGACGCGATTGCTTCGTAGGCATCTGCCAGTTCGGCGCGTTTGGTGAGCACCTGCTCGCACTGGTCATAGCGTGAGCGGAGCGCTTCGGTCGCCAAACGAATCTTCTCGGCGTCGCCGGTCAAAATCTGACGCATCTTCTTGAGTCGGACTCGGCGATCCTTGTTCCACTCGTCCACCTCGACCTTTGGCGACGACTGCGCTTCTTCGAGCTCATTGCCGAGTTTTTCGATGGTCTCGAACAACTCGGTTGATTGGGCTGCCAACTCTTGAATCTTCGATTCACCCTCGGCGAGCAGCTCGTCGCGTGATGCAATATCCCCATTGAGCTTGGTAAGCAAAGACTCGGTTTCTTCGAGCCTGACGCCCGCGCTGAGCGTTTCCTCATGGGCAGCATTGAGCTGAGTTTGGATCGCGGCAAGCTCTTCGGGATCGGCCTCTGGCTTTGAATCGAGCTGTTCTTTGAGCGATGCTTGGTGCAACGACGCTTCTTTGACCTGCTCGGTGAGCTCGGTGATGGCTGATTCAAGGTCGCCAACGCGCTTGCGCTCGGCGGTGAGTTCTTCGTCTGCGCAGCATGCGATCTCGTTGACCTGCGCGGTGAGTTCGTTGACTTGCAAACGCGAGGATTCGAGTTCACTGGCGAGTTCGCTCACGCGTCCTTCGCTCTGCTGGCCCTGCTCGCCGAGCTCATGGGCGGCCTCACGCATGGATTCAAGCTCGGCGGTCGCCTGCTTGAGTTTGAACTCAATTTTTTCGACCTGACCTGATGAATCGGTCGCTGCTTGCTCGTGATCGGTTTCGAGCTTTTCGAGCTGGGCACGCAGTCCGAGAGCCACATTTTTCTCTCTGGCGAGCTGCTCGGCGGTCTCGGTCAGCTGCAAGCCGTACTCCTCACGCGAGGTGCTCAGATCGTGCTCGAGCCCGCCGGCCTTCTCGGCGAGTTCTTCGAGTGTGTGTGAACGCTCGGAGAGTTCGATCTCGCGACCACGCAGCTTCGATACGGTTGATTTGAGTTCGCCAGCTGCGAGCTTGTGGGCTTCTTTACTCTCGGACAACTCGACGACCGCGAGCTTGTGCGCCGATCGTGTTTCTTCTAGCTCATCGTTGGCGGTGGTGATCTGGGATCCCATATTGTCGAGCTGAGACTTGGCGTTGACGAGTTCTGCGGACGCCACTTCCAAATCTGCCGCTGCTTTATCCTCGATGGCGAGTTTTTCTTTGACCTGTTTCTCGATTTCGTTGAGCTCGGCCTTACGCAGTGAGAGCCCGGCGAGCTGGGAGTCGAGTTCGAGGATCCGTGTTTCGAGTGTCTTGTCCTTGGTATCGAGATCGCCTTCTTGCTGTTCAAGAAGTTCTGCCTGCGTGGCGATCTTGGATTCGCGTTGTTCCAACCCGCTGGCGCGTTGGATGAGGTTCATCTCACGAGACTCGAAGTCTTGACGCATCTCGGCGAGTTCAACCTCACGGGTGGTCAGTTCGGTTTCACGAGAATCGAGCTCGTTTGACTGGGTTTCGTATTCTCGCTTCTTCTTGGCGAGTTCTTTCATCGCTTGGCGATGGGCCTCGTGCGCTTGGCGCATCGCCAGGAGCTGCGATTCGACGCCTTCGATCACATCAAGCACATCATCCTCGGCCTTGTGGATCTTCATCTCCGTTGGAGGATTGGGTTCGACCTTCTTGGCGCGTTTGCGCGATGGAGTCGCCTCGTTGGTTGTTTGCTCGTGCTTCGGGTCCATGCACTTCTCCTCACCGGCCTACTAGGCCCAAACCGATCGTCATCATCCGCCCAGCTGAACTCAGATCGTCACTATATAAATAGACAAATCATATATCGACCTGTCAACCCACTCTCTGAAGAACTGCGCGGAATCTGCGCCGGTTGCGCGTGTACTCTATGACTTATTCCGGTTGCGCCGACTGGCTCGATCGTTCCAGCGTCCGATTACACACACCCAACCGAGCCGCGGGTGTTCAAGATATAAGTTTGGCTCGCCAACCGGGTCTAAAATCGCTCATGCCCCATCGCCATGACGACATCATCCTTGAGCTCGATCGGCTCAGGCTCACGCTCAATCCACGGGTCGGCGCGTCGGTGGTGTCGCTGATGATTCGCGATGATGACCAGCGGTGGACGCCGGTGTTTCGTACGATGCCTAAGGATTCTGATTCGGCGAGCGACGCGGGGTCGTTCGCGATGCTCCCATGGACGAATCGGATCAAGGATGCCAGGTTTGCCTTCAATGGACAGACCCACACATTAAGGCCCAACGCTTCGGATAGCACCGCCATCCACGGCTTCGCCCGCGATCTCCCTTGGACCATCGCCGACCGATCCCCCATCACCGCCCGCTTTGTCTTTGATTCCCGTCCGTTGAGCAAAGACACGATCAACTATCCATTCAATTTTGGCGCGGTTGTGCGATTCGAGATTCGCCCGCAGGGTGTCGAGATTGATCTATCGCTCACGAATCTTGATGATCGCCCAATCCCGGTCGGGTGCGGGCATCACCCGTATATCCACCGCCATCTGTTTTCTGACGCGGACAATCTGCATGTCAAACTCGATGTGGCTGGCCGATACCCAACCAACGGCTGCATCCCCATCGGCGAGCCTGAAACCGATGCGATCTGCACCTCACTCGCCAATGGCGATCCGATCGCCAATCCAGGGCTTGATGATGTCTTTTCGGGATTCGGAGGCGTTGCTGTTTTCGATTGGGCTGCGAGCAATGTCCGCATGACCATGCGGTGCACCGACAATCTGAATCATGTTGTGATCTACACGCCAAGGCTCGATGACGGGAGTGCCGACGAGTTCGTGTGTGTTGAGCCGACGACGATGGTGAATGATGGGTTCAACCGTCATGCTGAGGGTTCGACAAGCACAGGGGTAATCATTTTGAACCCAAACGAGACCCTCCGCACACGGATGACCCTCGCGTTTTCGACATGCTCTTGAGTTCGTCTGCATGACTTGTCGGCATGGCTTGTCGGCATGGCTTGTCGGCATGG
>MAAC01011867.1_pt1 | contig 15818 bp, 15 predicted proteins | sample 1115981 | NCBI WGS metagenome assembly MAAC01 (sample SAMN04961126, study PRJNA320927) | seawater metagenome | isolation source: sample BD02T64 sea water enriched with oil for 64 days | place: USA:Gulf of Mexico | collected 2013-07-27 | reverse complement strand
TGATCACGACAATTGAAGTTGGAAACTTCAGGTTCTTGTCACCCAATAAACTTACAAATATAAACATTTAAAGATGGAAACTAACCCAAATCATATAGATCATAATATGTGGATTAAAATCCAGTTACCTTTTGCCAAATAATACCACATTGCAGATTTAATTATTGAAACAATCATGCACACCTTCTTCAGGAATAGCTGACATTACAAATGTATTTTTTTCGCTAATGAATTGTTAATTAGTGATAACCGTTCATTATTGGATTTTACTATTAACAAGTAGAATATCAGCTAAAATACCAAGAAGTATCAAAATGACCATCACACCATGAAACCATGATTTTTTGGTTATTGTCATACATATAAAAATGACTACGAGAAGAAAAGAGGTCAAATTGTCTAATGCAAAAAGCTCACTTCCTAGAATCACAGGACGAAAGGTTCCCGAAATAATAACTGTAAGTACTCCTACCCATAACGCAGGTTTCATCTTATTGTAGTAATAAGCTTTAAAGTCAGCTCTAAAAATTGGATGAGGGAATAATAAGTGTGCAATCAAAAACAAACCAATTGGCCCACCAAGCATCATCAATAAACCAGGAAATGACCAGGATGGAGTATCTCTAATTCCCCATATTTCCCACCATTGCTGAAGAAGCGCAAGGAAAACAATTATCACAAAGACTACATGCTTCCAATAAAGTTTGGTTGTTTCTCTATTTCTAATTGTTTGGGCGATTCCACTAAGTAATTCAGCTATCCCAAGTCCAATGATTAGTGATACCAGGACCATCAGAAATTCAAATAAATTCAATTCGGTTATCCTTTATTATTTAGATGTTTAATAAAACTTCGAGAATAACAAAGTTAGTTTGAATTAGCATAACTAATGATAGGAAGTCCAAATTAGTATTAGCCCATGGGAAAGTAGCTTTAAACTCTATGGCTGTTTGTGCCAGTGTAAATCATATTAAAACGAAAATATTGGTCAGTTATGGGATCATAAAGCTAACCTTCGTATTAAATACCAGTTAACGTCGCCAATGTTTCTACAAAAAGGATATAGTGCTTCTACATAGCATGCTTACTTTTGCTACAAAGAATACTGATATGATGAGCTGCCATGACACTCTCTTAGTTTAATTGACTTAAAACATCTGAAAAACTTTATATGATTTATGAGCAAAATATAGCTAGAAAAGCATGATATTATTTATTGTTGATGATTGATGTCGAATAGGAACTGCGATATTTAAATTTCCTTCACTAAAGTAAAACTCATCATGGGCAACCTTCGAAGGAAACTTTATTGCAATGGTGAAGAACTCCCAGCTTCCTTCTAACTGTTGTAATGGTTTGATACCACCAAATATTATTTCACCACCTGCGGCTTTTATGTGCTTTTTAACTTCAGGAACATATTCATTAAAAAATTTATCTTTATCAGTGATTTTTATTTGTGCCAAAAAATAAACAGGACGTTCTCGTTTTTCTTCTGCTTGTGCCTTAGCACTTGCTTGAGGTGAAAATGAAAGCACAACAAATAAAATAAGTAATGATTTCTTGAATAGGCTTAACATAGTAATTCCTTAAAATTTGTGAATCTTTATATTTTCAGTTGCCATTTCTAGTAAGTAAGCCACTGAAATTGTTTTCTACTCAATAATGTTATTCATTTTGAATTTATTAGTCGAGTAGACTGCATAAGTAGATTAGAAGAAATTTGATGGCAAATATATTGCCTAGGGATAAGCCGGTCGCTAGAGTTGATGAATGGGAGTTTTAGCTTTGAATATATTGAAATGACTTTGCCATACTAGTCAAGAACCGTGTGTTAGCTAAAATAGCAATCAACAAGCCATTAAGCTGTACTTGGTTTAAAAGCGTTAAAAAAGTTATCACTATAGGCTCGTGATAATCTTAATTCTGTTCCTGATTTTAGCATCAATGTATGATCCCCTTTACTAATGGACACAACTTGCACAACTTCATTAATATTGATCACATGTGAACGATGAATGCGAACAAAGGTTTTCGGGTCTAGCTGGCTTTGCGCGCCAATGAGTGTTTGTCTGGCAATAAAGGCTGTTCTTTCGAGGCACACTTTTATATAGTTACCTGAAGATTCAATCCATTGAATTTCATCTGCTTGAGCTACCTCAATTGAACCTTCTGCTTTAAATAATAAGGTTTTTGGGTAATGTTGTTCCGCACGATAGTCTTGCACAAGCTTTGGAATATCAAAACTTTGTGTTTTCCCTGAAAATTCTCGAAACCGATTAAGTGTTTTAGTAAACCTTGCTTTATCGTAAGGTTTAAGAAGGTAATCTACAGCATTTAATTCAAAGGCTTTTATTGCATATTCATTAAAACCTGTGACAAAAACAATGGCAATATCTTTGTTAAATTCCAAATTTCCGGCTACGGAAATACCATCAAGTTTAGGCATTTGAATATCTAAAAAAACTAAAGATGGACTATATCTTTCGATACACTCAAGCGCTTCGATACCATTTTTGGCTTCTGCTACTACATCAAAATCTATGTGTTCTTTTAGAAAATGAATGAGCTTTTGTCGTGCCGCAGGTTCATCATCTACAACAAGTACCTTATGTAAAGCGTTGAATTGTGCTTTTTCAGACATTTTATTAACTCACCTTGAAAGAACTTGTTACGCAGAAAAATTGACGATTGGTTTACCATTCTAACAAAGACAACTATTTTTAACAGGCATTGAATATTAATAAAATCATTGTATTGGTAAGATTAGCCTTACTACTATTGAGTCGTGACCTTGCTGGTTTACTGAAACACTAGCTGAATCACCGTATAATAATTCAAGCCTTTCTCGCGTATTTTTTAATCCTATGCCAAAAGAAGGTTGCATGTTGCTTCTATCCAATAAAGGGTTGGTAATACTGATGTATAGCTTCTCATTGTCAATAAATGCTTTCAGGTGGATTTTACCTGCATCATCAGATGGCTCTATCCCATATTTTACCGAATTCTCTAACAATGGTTGTAGTAGCATTGCAGGAATCATTACCGCTTCAACTTGAGGGGTAACTTCAATTTGAGTTGACAACCTATCACCAAAACGTAATTTGGCGATTTCTAAAAATGATGACATTGCCTGTAATTCTTGATTAAAGGTAACCCAAGGTTTTTTCTCTGTCGCTAATGAATACCTAAGTAGATCGCCTAAGCGCATTATTATTGAATCAGCTTTATCTACATCTTGGTACATGGTGCCAGAAATGAGGTTTAAGGTATTAAAGAGAAAGTGAGGTTGTAACTGATTTCTTAATACAGCTATTTGTGCTGTTAATAACTGTTCATTTAGCTTTGCAGCGTGAATTTGTTCATTTTTGTAAGTATCAAAATAGATTTTTGTATATGAACCAAACACGATACTGCAATAGAAGCCTAATGTTTTCGGGTATTCGTAGATATATCGGTTAATAAGTTCACCACTGTCCCAAATCCGACCTTCGATCAATAAATAGGCTAAGTGTCTTGTTCCTATCATTAACGAGATAAAAATAAAGGTAAAAGGTATATATAAAATAATCAACTTCAACAGTGATTGATAAATATGCTCCTCATCTAAAGGCCACTTATTACAACAAACAATAATAAAAGGACAAATTAGTGCATAACAATACACCGCAGAATATTCTAATAACCAAGGCTCCCAAAATCTATGGTGTCCTCCACTATGATCGGCAATTGCAGTTTGAGTCAAAAAAAAGCCGATTATGGTAAACGAAGCAAACCAAACCAACATTTGTTTACTGGTTATTTGAGTATAAAAACTAACGAAAGATTTTAATGTTGGCATGATATCAAACCAATTAAGTGATTAACTAATAAATAGAATACCTTATTTTAAGGGCCAATGTTTCCTATTTACCCTCCAGACTGACCGACTCATCCCTATGCCATTCTATTAACTATTAAGGTTAATTATTATCTTCACATATAGAAAGGTCATTATTAAAAAGTCGGTTAACAAACTACTCAATATAATTCTGCCTAGATATTAAAAATTTTAATTGAAATGCACCTTAGAGAGGAAAAACAATGTTTAAAGAACACCATTTAAAAGACATAGAAAGAGTACTTCGACTTTTCTTAATCAGTTTATTAACTATGACCGCTATCTATAAGTTTTCCGTAGGAGGAGATTATTTCGTCAGTTTTTATCAATCTAAATTTGATGATAACCCGTACGGACTGGGTATGGGAATTATCAGTCTATTTATGAGAGCAATTCCTTACATAGAAATAGCACTGTCTATTACATTGTTAATTGAAAAAACGCGAAATATCGGCCTTTACAGTTATTTTATTTTTCTTGTCATTTTAATGTTCGGTCATTTTGCTTTATCGGAGTTTCATGAAGTAAATGGACTTTTTGACTACCTATTTGCAGGGCTATTAATATATGTTTTGCCCCGCCACCCTCATTTATTATGGCGTAATAAATCGGATTTAAAGGATTAAATTTGCTTGCTCTTTGGTAGAGGTAAACAAGTTCACTGTTACACAATGGCAAGTATAAAGATATTGAATTAGAAACCAGTATGTTTCCTTTTTATCACGCATAAATACCGACTTATCCCTACGCAATAGTATTGTTTTGAAATTTTATCTAACTTATCAATGTAAGTAATAAACAGGAGATAACAAATGACATCGCAAATAATTAAACAAAGAAGGCATGAGTTAGATTGGCTAAGAGTTTTTGCCTTTTTTTTATTAATATTTTTTCATGCTGGCATGCCATTTGTTGCCCATAATTGGCATATTAATAATGCAGAAACCAGTATTGGAATGACTTATTTATGGGATTTTTTCCATAATTGGCGGATGCCTCTATTGTTTGTTATTTCTGGTGCAGGAATTTGGTATGCATTAGGTAACAAGACAGGCACTGCTTTTGTAAAAGAGCGTATGACAAGACTATTAATACCATTAGTTTTTGGTGTGTTTGTTATTGTTGCACCGCAAGTCTACTTTCAGCGTATGTTTGAAGGTCAGATATTTAACTCATATATTGATTTTTACCCGCACTTTTTTGACGGACACGTTTTTGAAGGTGGTAAATTAAATCCAAGTGGTAACTTTACGCCTAATCACTTGTGGTTTATTTACGCATTGTTTTTTTATTGCATTGCCGCACTGCCACTACTTTTATTTTTGAAATCATCTTATGGGAAGCTTGCATTAAATAAGTTTACAAACCTTTTAACTATGCCTATGGGTATTTATATAATGTTATTGCCATTATATTTGTCGCTAAGATACTTGAAACCATACGGTATGGAGTATGTATTTGAATATTACCACTTGGTCCTTGTTGTTATTGGATTCATATTAGTTTCAAGAGACAAAATCATGGTGTCCATTCAATCACACCGACTAGTATCAATAATCATTGCTACAGGTTTCATAAGCTATTCCATGTACGCAGCAATTAACAGTATTAGCCTGAGTCTTGATAGCATGTATTTTCTTAACGCTTTTGGTTATGGCTCATTAATATTCGCTTTTCTAGGTTATGCTCGTAGGTACTTAAATTTTAGCAATGCGTTTCTTAAATATACTAATGAAGCGGTATATCCTTTCTATATTCTGCACCAAACCATTACCGTTATGTTGGCTTTTTACATTGTGCCAATGGACATGAATATTTGGATTAAGTTCTTAATGACAAGTTTAGGAACCGCTGTTTTCACTCTTGCCATCTATCACTTTTTAATTAAGCCTTTCAATATTATTAGACCTTTATTTGGCTTAAACACATTAAAAACTGCAAAAATAAAGACTAATGAAATAGCATTGTGCATAGACAAAATTTAAGAGTCAAAAACAACATAAACCATTATAAACCAGACACATAAATAGAGAATAGAATGAAAATTTATAAATCAAATAAATATTGGTCAAACATAAAAAACAAACTAACAACGTTAGCTATTTTATCAACTTTTACAACCATAACTTATAGTCAAACATTAGATGTCAGTTCAAGTGTTGAAAACATAGAGCAAGCGTTATCTCATCCTATGCGGACAGAGAAAGAAATATTGTTAGATCCTTTGCGAAAGCCTGCGCAAGTGCTTCAGTTCTTTAAAATAGAAAAAGGTATGAATGTTATAGATGTTTTTTCTGGCGAAGGTTATTACACAGAAATATTGAGCCACCTAGTAGGAAATTCGGGAAGTGTTGCGATGCATAATCATACAACATGGGAAGCTTACTCCAAAAAAGGAAGTGATGATCGCATTTCTGACAATCGCTTACCTAATGTTTATCAGGTTATGCAAGATTTGAATAATACTCAGTTAAAAGCAAATCATTATGATGCCGCAATTATCATTCTTGGTATGCATGATATGTTTTTAGCTAGTGAAAAAAGTGAATCTGGTGATGAGATAGACTCAGCCGCCTTTTTGTCCTCACTCTATGATGGTATAAAATCTGGCGGTATTGTAGGTGTTATAGAGCACGAAGCCAGTGCTAACTCAGCCCCTAAAGACTCCGCAGAATTACATCGATTAAGTAGCAGCTTTATAAAGAAAATTATGAAACGGGCTGGTTTCATTTTTGATCAGCAATCGAATATTTTGAGAAACAGTAATGATGATTATAATAAAATCGTTTGGAGTAAAGGGTTGCGCCGGCATACAGATAGAGCTGTATTACGATTTATTAAACCTGATTAACCTCTTAAGCAATCCCCTTTAAAAGTTAAGTTAGTTTAATACAATATAAATAAAAATTGAATACGATCGAGTGTGGAACAATAAAATTGTACAAATAAGAAAGGCGGACCATTTCTGGTTCGCCTTTCTAAAATTCACTAATAAACTTACAAATATAAATACTTAAAGATGGTAACCAATCCAAGTATATAAATCATAATGTTTGGATAAAAAAACCAGTCACTTTATGGCAACTAATACCACGAAGTCTTTAATACTTGATGATTTTTAGTGCCATAATTGCAACAAGTTGGGATACGGTTTCATAGTCACTAATTACCACGAAACGGTCTAAATTGGAATGAAAAACTAAGGCGGTTTGTGCCCCGGAGCGCCATAAAATCATAAAAATTTTAATCGCCAAAATCATATTAATGAACGTCCGCTTTTGGTGTTTTTAATCAAACTAGAATTTTTGACTTTATAGATTTCTGATGAAACTTAAAACAATTCTCTTATCTAATGTAAAGATGATTTTTATCGGCTCAAATGTCGCTAGATAAGCCAAGGCTAAGGTCCGTTTTCGTATCTTTGTTAACATTGGCTAGTGAGAATTAGATACTTCTCTAGCTAGCCAATTGCTGGCATTGTAGATTGAAAATTTAGCCCTCTTTTACTCTACAGTTTTCATTTAGCCTTAAAAATAAAATGTCAACTTTGACATAAACATATATTAAAGTTTTGTAAAAACATCGCGCAACTAAGTTTATTGTTAATGGGACTAAAAAGCGAAAACGTCTATCAAAAATGTCGACTAGTGAATGTATGACCATCATGATTGCTTTTCATCAATCAAACCATAGAGATTTCAAGAACTTCTATATTGGTTTAGTTCAGAAGTATTGGCAAGAAGACTTCCCTATACTTCTAAGTTATGCTCGTTTTTTGCACAAAATGTCAGCGCTGATTATTCCTATGTGTGCTTACTTTCAAACAGTAAAAGGTAAGCCAACAGGCATTGGTTTTGTTGACTCTACAAGTCTTAAAGTGTGCCATAATATTCGTATTCCACGTAACAAAGTGTTTGATGGTATTACTAAACGAGAGGAAGGAACAATGGGTTGGTTTTACGGTTTTAAACTCCATTTATTGATCAATCACATAGGTGAAATCATTTCTCTGAAGATCACGCCGGGCAACACTAATGGTAGAACACCAATCCCCGATTTATGAAAAAACCTCTACGGAAAGCTTTATGCGGATAAAGGATATATCGGAAAGAAGTTGAGTGAAAAGTTATCTGAAACCGATGTTGATTTGGTTACTACCGTTCGTAAAAACATGAAAGCTAAAGCAATGTCTGTGTTTGATAGAGCGATGTTATCAAAGAGATACATAATTGAAACGATAAATGATCAACTAAAGAATATTTCACAAATAGAGCATAGTCGACATCGCAGTGAGACAGGATTTATGCTGAATGTAATTTCAGGAATAGTGGCTTATTGTCTCAAAAAACAGAAGCCACGTATTAAGTTATTAACGAGTGAATTTGGGTTGATGGTTGCTTAAAATAATACAGCTCTTAAGCAGACCTCAGGTTAGTTAGAACAAATATCCCAACCTTCAGGACAAGATAAGGTTTTACTATCCTTAATCGCTTGATTTAACTCCGCTATAGTTAAAATACGGTGGCTGTGGGCCGCTGCAAATTCGCTGACATCAAATTGATGTTTAGCCAGTTTATTTCGAATCAAGACTAAATCAGGGTCTCCTTGTATAGAGCCAGATTTCTGACGAGAGTAAAAATGATCTGCTGTAAACACTATTTTTGAATTTGTGAAATAAGAGATCAAATTATGATCACTATGACTGGTGGCCACATCAATAATTTGTAATCGACCATCAAACAGGTTTATTTTTTCATCAACTAAGATAAATTTCTCGTCTGATAATTCGATACCTGCTTGTGTTTTGATACTGTCCACATGTTCTTTAACAGTAATAAAACTTGCACCCAATGCAGCCACTTGTTTTATTCCTCCAAGGTGATCCAAATGGTGGTGTGTAACAATTTGAAATTTAAGTGGCTTATTTGATCCAGTAAAAGCCTTGATTGCTTCAAATCGTTGTGTAAATTGTCGGTAAGCACCAGAGGCAACAAAGTAATCCCCCATATCAACAAAAATTGAAAAACCCCAGTTTTTTCCAACATGATAGACACCAGGAGCTAGCACTTTGACTACCATTTTTTTGGTATCTATTTCCTGAGGACTTTTCTTGTATTGCCTAGGTATTTGAAAAGCATCATCGTTTGTAGCGTTGAATAATACTTCTCGTGCCATTGTTAAAGTGTGAGGTAAACTGGCTGAGGTTATATATGAATTCGCAGCATAAATGATACCACTTCGTTTTTGATAATTTGAGAAGTGATAACTAAAAGTCTCGTTCGGTTTATAATGTGCGCGAGTCATTTGGCTAATAAATCCACTGTGTTCGTCAATAAATAGAGTTAATTCTTTATCAATATTAGTTTTAAATTTTATTATTTGGTGGGACCCACCTTGATAAAACTGTGCCCCAATATATTTGGCGGTATTTCTTGCTTCATAAAGCATCTTTACCAATACGGTATCTAAGGTATAAGAGTAGTTCCAATCAGCGTTTGCATAGGTTACATTCGAATCTAACTGAAATGTCTTTTCATTGTGATTAAGTTGGTATCCTTGCTCCCCATCAAATATACGTTCCCACATGTATTGTATTTTAGGTCTACCTAACAATCGACGAATATTTTTACGTTGATTTATATAGTCTATATTGACGCTGATTCGGTAGTCGTCAACATCGACCTTGTCGGGGTTATGATTCTGATCTGAATTAAATTGTTTATAATGTTCCTTAATATTTATTGTTTTGTTGGACAACAGTTTGTCTCCACCATAGTTTGCAACAAGTTTTTCGATTAATATTTGCACTTTAGATTCTGCATGAACTCCTGATGTTATTAATGTAGAAAAAAGAAATAGGGAGATTAAATACAGGTTTTTGCTATCTTTCATATTAACTGACCTTTAATTTAGCTGACGGAAAATAGTATTCCGATTTTTATGATATCAATACGCTAATTAGTTTTATAAAAACACCAAGTATTTGAATTAGGTAGCTTGAATTTTGGGACTAATAAACCAATTGGAAAAGCGTTAATAATCATGAAGCCGCTTGTTCAAAAAATGCTTGATTGAAAGTAATACTTTCTCCATCATTAGGTATAAAAAAACGGTGTTCCCAGCCTCTCATTTTAATTTCAGATTGAATAGAATGGCGAGTTACAGGACAATGATCTAGAGCTTCCAGATGGTTAGCTACTAATTGTCCACTAGCTAGTTTCCCCATTTCAACTGCGTCAGGTAAGCCCATAATTATCTCTCCACCTAAATCGAAGTTTGCCCCTCCTGCTGGTAGTACAATGATGTCAGGCTGTATTTGACCAACAAATGCTCTAACTTCTTTCGTTAATATTGTATCACCTGTAATGTATATACTCGGCTCGCCCGGTAATTCGATATGATAACCATAACCATGCGCCATCATCTTTCCAATAAGACCTTTGCCATGTATACAAGAAACTAACCTTATAAAACCACTTAAAAAACGATTCTCTAATGAAGGGGCTAGATCATTTACTTTCAGTCCTTTATTTGCGATGAAATCTGAGTCTTGTTTTGAGCAGTAAATAGGAATGTTATTTTCCCGAAGCCACTTAGTTGCTGCACGATCTAGGTGGTCAAAATGCCCCTTTTTACAATGAGTGATCAAACAACAAGTAACTCGTGTTTTTAAATCATCTATATTTGTGGGTAATTCTACCAACGGGTTTTTACGTCTTTTTCTTGTCACGTATTTAAGTGAAGGTATTGATCCCTTTGGAGCAAACATCGGGTCAACCAAGATACCGTGTTTTTTACCTTCAAGCGTAAACTCAATTAGAATAGTCGCGTTTCTGATTTGTGTAACTTTCATAGCTTTCTCATTATTAACTCTATAACTAAAGTCATTCTATTAAGAATTCAAAACGAAGTTAATGGCTAATCTTGACACAAACAATACAATTTGGATCAAAAAAGTATCTACCAACCACACGAATAAATGGTATGCTTTATGTCATTCTCTGCCATACAGTTTAATTTAAAAGTTTGCAAAAATAACCGTAATTGGAACCTAAATCAAAAGAACGAGTAAAGTTATGACAATATTCAATGTTGGGAAAAATCAGGTTTATGTGAATAAAAAAGGTTCTGGTGAACCCATTTTGTTTTTACATGGAGTGCCTGATACTTCAGAGGTATGGGATGGCGCTTTGGAAAATCTATCAAGTAACTACCTGTGTATTGCGCCTGACCTTCCAGGCTTTGGTCGAACAGTTTCCCCTCGAAACTTTGATTATACGCTAGAAAATCTAGCCTCTTTTATCGAGCAGTTACTGTTAAATTTGAACATTACCGACGGTATACATCTAGTGATTCATGATATTGGAGGAATTGTCGGACTTGCTTTTGCGGTGACTTATCCTGACAAGATTAAAAGCTTAACAATTATGGATACCACCTTCTTTTCTCATTATGAGTGGCATTCAATGGCTAAGACATGGCGCAAACCCATTTTGGGTGAGTTGACTATGTATTTAATGAGATACAAACAGTTTAGCTTGGCAATGAAAAAAAGCGCGCCGATACTAACAGACAATCAGATACGGTCAAATTACAACGCACTAACATGGCGAAATCGTCGCATGATTTTGCGTTTTTATCGTGCTCTTGACCCTATTCTGTTCAAACCTTGGGAAGTTAATTTGGAAAACACTGTTCAACACTTTCCCACTCAGGTGATCTGGGGTGAAAAAGATACTTTTTTGCCTGTTGAACTTTCTAAACATTTTGGCACTGATAATGTTCATATACTTGAAGATACTGGGCATTGGCCGATGTTAGAAAAAGCAGAAAAAGTACATGAATTGATCAGAAAAAATATAGAACTAGCAAAATAATATTTCAATAAAAGGAAATATAATGAAGATAGGATTATTAGTGTATCCCGGATGTGTAGCGTCTGGATTATTTGCCTTTGCGGAGCTATTAGAAGTAGCAAACAAACGTGCAGATCTTTCGTTATTTACTACTCATTGGTTAGGCGTTGACGATAAAGATGTCGCTATTACCGTGGGAAATAAGACGCCCGTAACAACGATAGAGGTAGAAGGTGCATTATTAGATACAGACATTGATGCTTTGCTTATCCCTGGTTTTTGGACAAATAATCCACGTCATGTAGAGCGTACAATGCAAACGTACAAACCATTAGTATCAGCTTTAAAAAAATTACCTGTTTACACACAACTTTGGGGATACTGCACCGCAGTATGTCTTATGGCAGCGGCTGGGCGTATAGACAATCAACAAGCAACAGCGACTTGGTGGTTAGCTGACTATGTAGAGAATAACTACCCGGCTGTTGATTGGAGTTTTAGCCAAACCTATACTTTCGAAAGTAAAAATAGAACAGCATCAGGGTTAAATGGCTATCTCCCCATTGCTCAGACACTGATAGAAGAACAACTTGGGCATGAGGTCTTGCGGGACGTTATCGACTTGATGATCATCCCCAAACCAGAGAAATCAGCACAACCTTTCACTCAGATAAAATTGATGAAATTAAATGATAATCTTCTAAGAGAGCTTTATATTTGGGTTGAAAGAACCCCTGCAACTGAATTAACTATTACGGTGTTAGCCAAGCACCTTAAACAAACTGAAAGAACACTTGCGAGGAAAGTTAAACAGGCGACCAACCTACCTTTAGCCGGTTTTATGCGTTTAATTAAACTTCATCAAGCAAGTGAGCTTTTGATTTATAGTCGCAGACCTATCAACCTTATTAGTGACGCGTTGGGTTTTTCAGATGATGCTGCCTTTCGTCGCACCTTCAAAAAAGTATCTACGTATACGCCAAGTGAATATAGACAGGAATTTCAACGTTAGATGAAGAGAATATATGAGCTGTGGACTAGAAGAGTTACCATAAAGTATAATTTGACTACTCATGGTCGGCTGTCGGGGAATTTAGTTCCTTCATTATATTTCGATATTACAAGCCGGTAGTTATTAATGATAATTATTAATATAGCCATTTTATTATTAGCCTAATGGGTAGTGCATAAATATGCACATAATTTAGTCTGAGGTAGCGTATCTAAAATGGCCATTACCATCAATAATTGCTTTTTTTGCATTAGGAATGATTGGTTTAGCATCACGTCGATTTAAGAAACAATCTTAATAATGTAAGAGCTTTTTATTTTAGAAAACATCAATCGTCATTATTGGTGCTTTTTGTTTCTGGAGATTGTTAACTGCACAAGTTCACTATACATACTGACGCAATGTCAGAAAGATAGTTGTTTTTATTTTAAGTCTCTATGACCGTTTTGGTGGTTTTGTTCACACTCAGACTTAACTACTTACAGGCAAAGAACCGTCATTAAAAGTCCCATATTCTTATCTATGGGAAACGTCCGCTAACGTATCTTTGCTGACAGTTTTGAAGTCGATTTTTCAGTAATAAATAGGTCAGCAATAGTGGCATAGTGACTGTTAGATCTATCTCGGTATGGGGCACTTAGTGCCTTATAACAATGCAGAATATTCACATTCAAAACATAGTAGGAAAATTGTAGCTATACAATTATTAAAATAAAAAATCACTTAACAATTAATTCAATTTCTCAAACAATTTATGAGGATGGTTAAATGAAATTAGTACACAAGAAAGGACACAAATTATGTGTGTTGTGTACTAGTTATTTAATCTATTTATTTACTTAACTTCTTCACCTGCCACTTGTTTATCGGCATGGTATGAAGAACGAACTAATGGCCCACAAGCGGCATGTTGAAAGCCCATTTTTACCGCTTCTTCTTGGAACATATTAAAGTCATCAGGGTGAACATAACGCTCTACAGGAAGATGGTCTTTACTTGGTTGTAAGTATTGCCCAATAGTAAGCATTGTTACACCATGACTACGTAAATCACGCATTACTTGCAATATTTCGTCGTTGGTTTCACCTAAGCCAACCATTATGCCAGACTTAGTGGTAACCGTTGGGTTTGCCTCACCGAATTTTTTCAATAAATCTAACGACCATTGATAGTTAGCACCCGGACGAGCCTTGGTATATAAACGCGGCACAGTTTCTAAGTTATGGTTAAATACATGCAGAGGGTGTTGATTTAGTATTTCTAGCGCTCTGTCCATGCGGCCACGAAAATCAGGGACTAAAATCTCGATTTTAGTATTCGGTGCTTGTTCATTAATTTCTCTAACACAATCAGCAAATTGTTGTGCACCACCATCACGTAAATCATCACGGTCAACCGACGTGATTACTACATAGTTTAATGGCATACCTTTTAAACTTAATGCGAGTTTTCTTGGTTCATCTTTGTCTACTGATAATGGACGGCCATGACCTACATCACAAAATGGGCAACGGCGAGTACAAATGTCACCTAAAATCATAAAGGTGGCTGTGCCGTGATTAAAGCACTCTGATAAGTTAGGGCAAGACGCTTCTTCACAAACAGAGTGTAAATTATGTTTACGTAAGTTAGCCTTGATTTTATCGATACGTTCACTGCTACGAGGTAACTTTATTCGTAACCAACTAGGTTTACGCAACATGCTTTCACTAGTTGAAGTGACTACTTTAATCGGAATATGTGCCATTTTATCGGCGTCACGTAGCTTAGTACCAGGGACTACTTTAGTTGATTTTTTCACAGTACTAGCTGCGGCATTTTTTATGGTCGTGTCATTCTTTGGCATTTTCTAGCTCTTATTTAAGTGCTGTTATATCACTTTTAAGTATCCTGTTTGATATTCACGTCTGTGAATCAAACAAATCAATAAAATTTTTTACTAAGGTATTACCTGCACTTTTTATATCTCGTGGATTTTACACATATGAAGAAATAACAAAATATACTCATTCACTACAGTTAATTCCGAATTTTAAGCTTTAAAACCAATTCTAAAGCCACCCCAATGTTTACCTTGAATGAAAATCGGTGCTGAAACGTCGTGCATTATTTCGCCGGTATCACGTTTGTAAGTTTGTAATAAAAAACTGTCGGTATGTTGGGCGCAACGAATACCAGTGGCATCATTAAACATTCGTTTGGTGCGATTATTGACTACATCTATTGCTTGATTACCGGTCATAGGTTTTGAAAAACATTTGTTATGTGTGGGGAAATAGCCATTGCTATCAACAGCGCCAGCATAGATCATATCGTTGAACTCCTGTAATAAGGGCTCTTGAATTTTCGGCAAACATCTATCGGTAAAATGGTCAAAACCAGTCGAAAATTTTGCTGGTACCGTATTATTTATTGGTCGATAATTAAAGTCGAACATCTGCTGCATCGTGATGGCTTTATCAACAATACTCTGTTCAAATAATTTACCCACTTTATCTGCGGCAAGTTGCGCTTGATTACACATTGACGTTATTAAGGTTTTACTGTCAAACGCTGATAGTTGCACAAATATTGATTCAGTACTGGTTGATAAACTTGAAGCTTGAATTGATACTTGCTGAGTTTCTTTGTTTTTATCGATTAGAAAATCATGTAAGTTGACCACTGACGTTGATATTTCAGCCGCCGCCAGATCCTGCTCTTGCAATGCATGACTTATTTGATCGCTTGCGCCTGAAGAGTCGGACATCAATTGGTCTATTTGTTCAAATGACAATGACAAGTCAGTCATTGTGGTGACTACATTGTTCGTTTGTTGGACTATTTCCGACATAACCGCTGTGGTTTCACTGGTTTCATCGCCAATTTTTTTTAACATATCGCCAATCTGTCTGGTAGCATCTGCCGTTTTTGCTGCTAAAGTTCTTACTTCATCAGCAACAACCGCAAAACCTCTGCCTTGTTCTCCAGCGCGGGCGGCTTCAATGGCAGCATTGAGTGCCAGTAAATTGGTTTGTGAAGAAATACCATCAATAACATCAGTAATACTTTGAATTTCTAGTGCTTTTTG
>MAAC01009859.1_pt1 | contig 15818 bp, 14 predicted proteins | sample 1115981 | NCBI WGS metagenome assembly MAAC01 (sample SAMN04961126, study PRJNA320927) | seawater metagenome | isolation source: sample BD02T64 sea water enriched with oil for 64 days | place: USA:Gulf of Mexico | collected 2013-07-27 | reverse complement strand
GCTACTATTTGCCATGAATTAAGCTCTTTTTCTCTTATCTTTAGGCTGAAACATCAGCTCGAAACATCACTTTGTCGCCACGACACCGCCACACCGTTGTCGTAGCGCGCATCAATGGCCTTAATTTCTTCTTGTCGACTGGCCAGCTCGACCTGCCAAATTCTTAAAAAGCGCCGTACTTTAGCGATCACGTCACCGCGACCCAGCACCACCGCGTGGCCAGATGCCAGCCTCAAACTGCGGGCGCCGTGGGCATCGACACTAAAAGCGACTACTTTTAAGCCCTGGCCGAACATTAATTCACTGACATCGCGGAACTCACTCATCACCGCTCGCGAGCTGCCCTCTGGCCCGACCAAATGGGGCAAACTGCTCAATGCACTGTTGTCCGTCGCTTGCAGGGCAAGGCCGCTACGGTTCAAAAAACCACTATCGCGCCAGCGGGCGATCGGTACTTCTTCCACCACGCTGAGCTGTAAACGGTTAGGCCACTGGCGACGCACACTGGCCGAGGCTATCCACGGGTGAGACTCAAGGCGCTGACGCACGACATCTAAATCGAAACTGATAAAACCGCCGCTGCTAATGTCACCGACCAGCGCCTCAATATCTTTTTGCGGCACGCGCTGGAAGGGGCTGGCAACAGAAATTTGCGCCAGTGGCCGGTCGATATAGCGGTACAGCGACACGGAGCCGATCGTTAGCGCAACCATCACCGCTGCCAACAGGGAATAACGCGCCAAACCTTTGAGCCATTCAAACGCTCGTAGCAAGGTGTCGCTACGACTGGCTTCACGCTGCATTTGATTGCGTCGTGCGCCTCGCTGATTCACTCTTGCACGCTTCTTCTCTGACATTTTAAGCAAGTACCTCCGTCGCCTTAAACGATAAAGAGGCCGGTAAAGAGGTCTGTAAAATCTCGATCAACAAATCGGCAAAACCCAGGCCCGCCGCTGCCGCTGCCATTGGCACCAGACTGTGATCCGTCATGCCCGGCACGGTATTGACCTCGAGCAGACGCGATTCACCCGCCGCCGTCATCATCACATCGACGCGGCCCCAACCCTTGCAGCCAAGACTGTCAAAAGCCGCCATAGCGAGTGTCTGCATCTCCTTTTCATCACTCGCGGACAAACCACAGGGGCAGATATAGCGCGTATCATCGGCCAGATATTTCGCTTCGTAATCGTAAAAGGGGCGATCCGTTTCCAGTTTGATCACCGGCAATGGACGACCATTGAGAATAGCCACCGTGTACTCGGCACCGCTGAGCCAGCGCTCGGCAATCACCACGCTGTCAAAAGCATCAGCGGCAGCCCAGGCGGCCTGTAATTCATCGGCACTGCTGGCCTTCGCCATGCCCAGGCTTGAACCTTCACTGGCGGGTTTCACCATCACTTCGCCGCCCAGCTCGGCAAGCAGGGCCGCCCAGTCGCTGTCTTTATGCAACAGCGCAAAGTCTGCAGTGGGCAGATTAATACCCTGCCACAATTGTTTACAACGCAACTTATCCATTGCCAATGCCGAGGCCAGCACGCCACTACCGGTGTAGGACAGGCCCAGACATTCCAACGCACCCTGCACCGTGCCATCTTCACCGCCAGCACCGTGGAGAACGATAAACACATGATCGGCCTGCAGGGCTTCAAGCTTAGCTATCCAGCCCGCACCCTGGTCCAGGCCCTGATCCAAACCAAAGGCATCCAGGCCTTTATCCTGCAATGCGGAAAGAACGGCCTTGCCACCCTTCAGCGACACTTCGCGCTCGCCGGACTGCCCCCCGTAAAGCACGACAATGCGACCGAAGCCTGTGCTATCACTTCTGTAATCAATAGGCGCCATGTTTATTGCAGCCCCCCATCGGCGAGCAGCTTGACCAGCTTGCTAACACTGCCGGCACCCTGGGTCATCACAATGTCACCGGGCTTAACCAGTGATTTCAAAATATCGGGAGCGGCCTCTATCGACTCGGCATAAACGGGATCAAGCTTGCCCCGTTGGCGTATCGCGCGACACAGGTGGCGGCTCGTGGCACCGGGAATTTCATCCTCCCCAGCGGTATAAACCGGCACGATGATTAAGACATCGACCTCGGACAGAACTTCGACAAAATCATCGTAGAGGTCGCGAGTACGGGTATAACGGTGGGGTTGAAAAATCAGTACCAGACGGCGTTGCGGCCAACCTTCTCGCACGGCTTTGACCGTTGCTTTTACTTCGCTGGGGTGATGACCGTAATCATCCACCAGCATGGCGCTACCGGCGCCAGCGGCAACGGGATAGTCGCCGTAAACTTCAAAACGCCGACCGACACCCTGAAAGCCCGCCAGTCCGGCACCAATGGCCTCGTCACTGAGGCCTTCATCGGTCGCCACGGCGATGGCCGCGGTGGCATTGAGCATATTGTGATTACCGGGGATATTTAATTTGATATTGAGACTGCTTAAACCCTCGGGCCGATCGACCTTAAAATAGGCACTGCGCTCTTCAACCCGCGCTTCACTAATGCGGTAATCCGCATCCTCGCTAAAGCCATAGGTCAACACCGGACGCGACACCAGGGGCATAATTTCTCTCACCACCGGGTCGTCAATACACAACACGGCCAGACCGTAGAAAGGCAAGTTGTGGAGGAATTCAATAAAGGTCTGCTTCAACTTTGAGAAGTCGAAGTCGTAGGTTTCCATGTGATCGGCTTCGATATTGGTCACCACCGCCACCATCGGCTGCAGATGCAAAAACGAGGCATCGCTTTCATCGGCCTCAGCCACCAGATAGCGACTCTCACCCAGCTGAGCATTGGTGCCAACACTGGTCACCCTACCGCCAATCACAAAGGTCGGTGCTTGCCCGGCTTCTGCCAACACATTGGCCAGCAAGCTGGTGGTGGTGGTTTTGCCGTGGGTACCGGCGACGGCAATGCTATGGCGATAGCGCATTAGTTCGGCGAGCATTTCCGCGCGGCGCACCACGGGAATGCGCGACTCGCGAGCGGCGATGATTTCCGGATTTTCTTCATCCACGGCGGAAGATTGCACCACCACATCGACACCCTGAATCTGCTCACCCCTGTGGCCGATATCAATATGGGCACCCATGCCACGCAGCCGTTGGATATTGGCATTAGCCGCCAGATCAGAGCCGGAGATCACATAGCCCTGATTAATCAGCACCTCCGCGATACCGCACATGCCACTACCACCAATGCCGATGAAATGAATGCGACGAATGCGGCGCATTTCCGGGACTTCGTAAACACTGCTCATGCCATTACCTCTTCACAAACATCGGCCACCGTTTTGACGGCATCGGGCAGGGCCAGAACCCGTGCCGCGACGGCCATTGCCACTAGCCTGTCTTTATTGGCGAATAATTCTTCCAGCAAGCTCGCCAGTGCCGCTGCCTTAAGCTCTTTCTGTTGCAGCATTAAGGCCGCACCCTTGTCGACCAGCCAGCGGCCATTGGCTGTCTGGTGATCGTCGATGGCATGGGGATAGGGAATTAACACCGAGCCCAGGCCTGCCGCCGTTAATTCACACACCGTCAGTGCGCCGGCACGACAAACGACAAAATCCGCCGCGCCGTAGGTCGCCGCCATATCATCGACAAAGGCTACAACCTCAGCTTCGACACCCGCATCGCTATACCCCTGACGCGTTGTTTCAAGATGCTTCTCACCGCTTTGATGAACCACCGTTGGACGATGATTCTCGTTGAGTAAAGCAAGGGCTTCTGGCAGTACCTGATTAATGGCTAGAGCACCCAGGCTGCCGCCGAGCACCAGCAAACGGGGGCGCTGCCCTTCAGCAAAGGACAGGCGTGTTTGCGGTGCTTCAAGGTCGCTGATTGCTCGGCGTACCGGATTCCCGCAGTGCTCACCCTTCGCCAAGGCATTGGGGAAGGCTGCTAGAACGCGGGTGGCTAGCTTTTCCAAAATTTTATTGGTGGTACCGGCGAGCGCATTCTGCTCGTGAATCACCAGAGGCTTGCCCAATAAACGCGCCGCTAAACCCCCGGGGCCAGAGGCAAAACCACCAAAGCCCAGCACACACTGGGGCCCAACACTGCGCACCACGCCCAAGGCCTGCCACAGGGCTTTCAGTAAACCGAAGGGTGCTTTCAACTTGCCGAGCAAACCGCTTTTACCGCGCAGACCGACCACGTCGATACAACGCAGGGGGAAATTGGCGGCGGGCACCAGCCGGGCCTCGATGCCGCGCTGCGTACCGAGCCAGGTCACAGTGATGCCGCGCTCACGCAACTCTTCTGCCACGGCCAGCGCCGGGAACACATGCCCCCCGGTGCCACCTGCCATTATCAAGATCTGCCGGGCCCTCATTTGCTGGCCCTCGACTTTGTTTTGCCGGTGCGTTTAGACAGTGCCGCCATATCGTCCATTTCAATACCGACGCGCAGCACTAATGCAATCATCGCCGCACACACCAGCAAACTACTGCCGCCATAGCTAATAAAGGGCAGGGTTAAACCCTTCGTGGGTAGCAGGCCCGAGGTGACACCAATATTAATAAACACCTGCCCGGCCAACAGTATGCCGATACCAAATACCACGTAGGCTGAAAACCAGTCCTGACGCTGCACAGCTTTGCGGGCAATGATCAAAATCCGCGAAATCATCAGCGCAAACAGTGCCATCACCACCAGCACACCCACCAGGCCGAATTCTTCGGCGAGAATGGCAAACACAAAATCGGTGTGGGCCTCGGGCAGGTAGAAGAGCTTCTGCACACTGTTGCCCAAACCAACGCCAAACCACTCGCCACGGCCAAAGGCAATCAAGGACTGGGTCAATTGATAACCATCGCCAAACTGCTGCGCCCAAGGATCGAGAAAAGTCACCAGACGTCGAAAGCGGTATTCGGAGGTAAAGGCTAGAGCTGCGACGCCGGCAAGACCGACGGCCATCAAGCCAAAAAACTGCAGCAGGCGCACACCCCCCAAAAACAGCATCGCCAGTACGGTCGCCGCCAACACCACGGTGGAACCAAAATCTGGCTCCAACAGCAATAAAAAGGCGAATACAGAGAGCACCCCTAGTGGGATGGCAAAGCTGTGCCAGCTGTCTTGTAGGCGCAATTGATGGCGCTGTAAATAAGCGGCGACAAAGAAGATCATGCAGACCTTTGCCAATTCAGAAACCTGCAAGGTAAACATGCCCAGTTTGAACCAGCGGCGGCTGCCATTCACCGAGTGACCGACGCCGGGAATGAGCACCAGCGCCAGTGCCAGTACACCCGCCATAACAATCAGCCCAGCGTGTTCGTACCACCAGCGCATAGGAATTTGCAGTACCACCAATGCAGCGCTGCTGCCAATCAACAAATACATCAAGTGGCGCTTGGTGAAGAAAAAGGCATCGCCGTATTTGTGATCGGCAAAACTAATGGAGGCCGACATAATCATCAGCAGACCCACCGACACCAGCGCCAACACGGCGAGCAGTAAATAGCGGTCGACATACTGCAGTGGCTTGGGCTGCCAGAAATCAGCGAACATAGCCAAGGACGTAAAGCCTGTCGCTACGCTCGTAGTAGCAGGTGCATTCATTTTCACGGTGCTCATGACAGGCCACCCACGGCTTCAGCAAAGCAACGACCGCGCTCTTCAAAACCGGCGAACATATCGAAGCTGGCGCAGGCCGGTGACAACAGGACGATATCGCCCTCCACTGCCAGACGCGCCGCCGCACTGACGGCTGCCGGCATCGATGTGGCATGAATACTGGGCACGCAACTATCAAATGCCTGAGCCAGTTGCTCGGCATCTTCACCGATCAGAATGACCTGCTTCACTCTCCCGGGCAGGGCTTTGGCCAGGCCGCTAAAGTCCTGCCCCTTGGCCTGGCCACCGGCAATTAACACGATATTCGCTACCTTTTTTTCATCCTTAGAGGGCTGCTCCGACAAGCCTTCAATGGCGGCAAGCGTGGCGCCGACATTGGTCGCCTTGGAATCATCAATCCAGATTACGCCCTGACGCTGGGCAATATACTGACAACGGTGGGGCAGACCGGGGAAGCTGCGTAGAGCCGCCAACATGGCCTCGCGGGGTAAACCGACGGCATGACCCAGGGCTAAAGCGGCCAGGGCATTGGCAATATTGTGCTGACCTTTTATCCGCACCTCGGCCACAGGCATCAGCGGCTCGAATTGAAAGGCCAGCCAAGTTTCGCCCTGGTGCGGAAGCAAGCCAAAGGCACCGAAGTCGGGCTTGCCTAAACCAAAGCTCCAATTGGTCACCGCGTCGCCAATCAGTGGTCGAGACAGGCAATCGTCCCGATTAACCACGACCTGCCGAGTACCCTTAAAGATCCGGTGTTTGGCGCGGTGATAATCGAGGAGGGAATCGTAGCGATCCATATGGTCGGGGCTGACATTCAGCACGGTCGCCACTTCCGCACCCAGTGCGGTGACACTTTCCAGTTGAAAGCTGGACAGTTCAAGGACATAGAGATCTTTGTCGTCGTCGAGCAGATCCAGCGCCGGGGTGCCGAGATTGCCGCCGACACCGGCGTTTTTGCCGGCGAGTTGCGCCATCTCACCCAGCAAGGTGGTGACGGTGCTTTTACCGTTGGAACCGGTAATCGCCACAATGGCGGCTTTTGCGTGGCGGGCAAAGAGTTCGATATCGCCAATGATTTCCACCCCGGCATTCGCGGCCTCGACCAGAGCGGGGGTATCGAGGGCCAGACCGGGGCTGACAATCAAGCGGTCGGCGCTGCACAGGGTGGCACTGTCGAGCTGGCCCAGCTCGGTGCGCACCTCAGGCAGTTCACTATTGAGCTGGGCCAAAGCCGGCGGCTGTTTACGGCTGTCGACGACAACAAAAGGCTCACCCAGGGCCTGCAGAAAGCGCGCCACAGACAAGCCGGTGGCGCCAAGGCCCACCACGACTGTCAGTCTGTTACTCGCTATCAATTCAGCCACTCTTACCTCTTGCATCTTTATTCAATCGACTCGTTATCTCAGTACTTAGCGCAACTCTTAGCGCAACTTCAGCGTCGCCAGACCAAACAGCACCAGCATCACCGTAATAATCCAGAAGCGCACAATCACCCGAGGTTCGGGCCAACCCTTCAATTCATAGTGGTGATGGATGGGTGCCATGCGGAATATGCGCTTGCCGGTTAATTTGAAGGAGGCCACCTGTAGAATCACCGAGACGGTCTCCAGCACAAAAATGCCGCCCATAATGAAGAAGACAATTTCCTGGCGCACGATCACCGCAATAACGCCCAGCGCCGCACCCAGCGACAGAGCCCCGACGTCGCCCATAAAGACCTGTGCGGGGTAGGTGTTAAACCACAGAAAACCGAGACCCGCGCCACCCAGGGCCGAGCAAAAAACCACCAGCTCACCGGCGCCGCTGATAAAGGGAATGTGTAGATACTCAGAAAAGGTCGCGTGGCCCGTGAGGTAGGCAATGATGCCCAGCGCACCGCCCACCAGTACCGTGGGCATAATCGCCAGGCCATCGAGGCCATCGGTCAGGTTGACGGCATTACTCGAGCCGACGATGACAAAATAACTCAGCACCACGTAAAACAAACCCATCGGCCAGGCGACATTTTTAAAGAAGGGCACGATCAGCTCGGTCTCGGCGGGAGAGATCGCACTGCTGTAGAGGAATATGCCCGCGGCCAATCCGGCAAGGGACTGCCACAAATACTTCCAGCGCGCCGGTAAACCCTGGGAGTTTTTCTCCACCACCTTGCGATAGTCATCGACCCAACCGATCCAACCAAAGGCGAAGGTGACCAGCAGCACTGTCCACACATAGCGGTTTTCCAGATCTGCCCAGAGTAGAGTGGAGACAAAAATAGACATTAAAATCAAGGCGCCGCCCATGGTTGGCGTGCCCGATTTGATCAAATGCGTCTCCGGGCCATCGCTGCGCACCGACTGACCGATTTGCAGGGCGTTGAGCTTTCTGATCATGTAGGGGCCGAGTAGCAAAGAGATCAGCAGCGAGGTCAACATGCCCAGAATGGCGCGCAGGGTCAGATACTTGAAGACACCGAAAGCGCTGTAGTACTCGCTTAAATAATCCGCCAGCAAAAGAAGCATCAGTCATTTTCCTCAATTAGTTGCGCCACTACTTCTTCCATGGCCGCGCTGCGGGAACCTTTCACCAGCACCACCGCAGCGCTATTTAATTGGCTAAGCAGTGCTGCGCTCAAGGCTGCCTTGTCGGCAAAGTGCTCACTGCCCTCACCGAAACCAGCCGCTATTTCAGCACTCAGTAGGCCCGTTGTGTACAGGCCATCGACGCCGGCATTGCGGGCGTAGACACCAATATCCCGGTGCATCGATTTTTCTTTAGATCCCAACTCGCCCATGTCGCCGAGCACAAGCAGGTGCTTGCCCGGCATGGTGACCAGGGCATCAATTGCCGCTTTCACCGAACCCGGATTGGCGTTGTAGCTATCGTCGATAATTCGCGCACCGCACAAACCCGGCTTTCTTTCCATGCGCCCGGGCGCTGCAGCCATGGCGGCAAGCCCAGCAGCGATACTGACCAGATCCGCCCCCGCCGCGACGGCGCAGGCCGCCGCTGCCAGGGCATTAGCAATATTGTGAGCGCCGGGAATGGCGAGTTGAATCTCGATTTCACCCAGGGGCGAATGCAGCATAAAGCTGGCGCAGGCCTCGGTATCAAATTTCACCACGGAGGCGTAAAAATCGGCTGCGCTGTTAGCGACGCTAAAGCTCTGGCTTTCGGTGCCATGGGCGCCGCTGCGCCACTGCTCAAACCAGGGTTCATCGAGGTTGAGAATCGCCGTGCCGCATTTATCGAGGCCGCTATAAATTTCACCCTTGGCATTGGCAACGCCCGCGAGGGAACCAAAACCGGCAACGTGGGCCGGCAACACATTGGTCACCACGGCAATGGTGGGCCGGGCCATGCTGCACAGGTAGTCGATTTCACCGCCCGCGCTGGCACCCATCTCAATCACCGCGAACTGATGTTCTGGCTGTAGCTTGAGCAGCGTTTGCGGTACACCAATGTGGTTATTGAGATTCCCTGCCGTCGCTAGCACCTCGCCTTGACAGCGCAGGATCACCGCCAGCATTTCTTTGACCGTGGTTTTGCCGCCACTGCCGGTAATCCCAATCAGCGGGCCCTTAAAGGTATTGCGCGCCAGTGCGGCGAGTTGACCGAGGGCCTGCAGCGTATTGGGCACCACCCACTGGGGTATCGCCAGGCGCTTGTTGGGCTGCTCAACCACCATGCCGCAGGCCTTGAGCGCGGCGCTTTCAAGAAACTGGTGGGCATCAAAGTGTTCGCCGCGCAGGGCGACGAATAAATCACCATTAGTCAGGCTGCGGGTATCCGTGCAGACGCGGGTAAAGTGACAGTCGGGATAGAGTAGCGTACCGCCATAGTTGACCGCCGCCTGAGATAGACTGATCCCGGCGTCTCTCATTTCGCCCCCCTTTCACGCAGGGCCAAACGCGCTTCGGCGACATCGTTAAAAGGCAGTCGCTGATCTTTAATCAGCTGATAGTCTTCGTGACCCTTGCCGGCAATCAGCACCACATCCTGTTCGGCAGCATTGTTGATGGCAAAGCGAATCGCGGCGCGTCTATCGACGAAGACCTGCGGCTTAGCACCGTGATCACCGTCTGTAGGTACACCTTCCAACACGGCATCAATAATGGCCTGGGCATCTTCACTGCGGGGATTATCACTGGTAATCACTAGCTGATCTGCCAACGCCGATGCAACTGCACCCATCACCGGACGCTTACCCGGGTCACGATCACCGCCACAACCAAAGACACACCAGAGGCGACCTTTACAGGCCGGCCGCAATGCGCTGAGTGCCTTTTCAAGGGCATCGGCGCTGTGGGCATAATCAACCACAATCAGCGGCAAGGTCTGAGCATCAAGCACTTCGAGTCGACCCGGCACCGGCTTTAATTGCGCGACAGCAGCGAGTACTGCGGGCAAGGCATGGCCCTCGGCACAGGTCGCACCGATCACCGCCAATAAATTACTTAAGTTGAATTCACCCTGCAGGTGACTGCGTAACTCACCCTGTCCCCAGGGGGTAGTTAGCTGAGCGCGAATGCCCTGGGGGCCGAAGGCTGGATCGCAGGCAGATATATCAGCCTCTTGGCGAGAGCAGGAATAGGAGTAGTAGCGCGTTTCACAAGACGCTGCTAGCTCGGCAATAATTGCCCGGCCCGCTGCGTCATCGCCATTGACGATGGCATTTTTCAAATTGGGGGTATGAAACAGCTTCGCTTTAGCCTGCTGATAGGCCGCCATGGTCTGGTGATAATCCAGATGATCCTGGGTCAAATTGGTGAACACCGCCGTACTAAAATGCAGACCGGCAACACGAGACTGATCGAGACTGTGGGAGGACACTTCCATCGCCACGGCTGCTGCGTCATCATCCAGCAAGTCGGCAAGAATACGCTGCACGCTGACGGCATCGGGGGTGGTTAGGCCGGTATCGATCAATGCTGATTGTGTGCCGGCGTCATCAGCAGACAGCAAGCCATAACCCAGAGTGCCGATCACGCCACTCGGCTCACCCAGCAGGGTCAACAGTTGCGCCAACAATTGCGTACAGGTGGTTTTACCATTGGTGCCGGTGATGCCGATAAGGGACAGATTGGCACTGGGCTCGGCGTAAAAACGCCCCGCAATGGTACTGACTTTGCTCGCCAAATTAGCAATCGCAATCACCGGCAAAAATGAGTCACCCGTAGCGTTAAAGCCATTACTTTCAACTAGTGCAGCAACAGCGCCTGCCGCTTTTGCTTGCGCCAGATAATCACGGCCATCGCTGAGCTGTCCGGGGAAGGCTATAAACAGATCACCCGATGCCAGCTTGCGGCTATCGAGTTGCAGGCCGTTCACTAACAAGCCCGACACATCGACGGGCAAAGTTTCTTCGGGCAGGTGCAACGCGGCCAGTAATTCATCCAGCGCAATACCCGGTGCCGGCCGAGGTGCAGTCATCACGAATCACCCCCGCGCTTTAACACAGAGCCTTTAACCAGCGTCGGCGCTGGCATTTTCAAGGGTGGCACACTCATCAGTCGCAGCGCCTCGGCCGTGACGTTGGAAAACACCGGTGCCGCGACCAGACCCCCGTAGTAATCTTCGCCGCGCGGATCATCTATCACCACCACCGTCACCAAGCGTGGCTTATCGGCGGGTGCCATGCCGGCAAATAAACCGACGTAGCGATCTTTCTGATAACCGCCAGCACCCACTTTATGGCTAGTACCGGTCTTGCCTGCCACTTCGTAAGTATCAATCGCCGCGCGGGTGCCGGTGCCCTCTTTCTCAATCACCGCTTTCATCATTTGCCGTACGCTGGCGACAATCTTTTTGTCGATGACCTGTTCTTCAGGCCCGGGTAAGACACCCTCTGCCGCCGAAATCTTTAACAGCGAGGCCTGCATTTTGATACCGTTATTGGCCAGCACCGCGTAGGCATTCGCCAGCTGCAGAGGCGTCGCCGCCATGCCGTAACCAAAGGCCAGGGTGGCCTTTTCCACATCTCGCCAGCGACGCTTGCTCGGCAAGATGCCCGAACTTTCACCGGGGAAGCCCGTGCCGGGGCTCAGGCCAAGGCCAACGCGCTCAAACACGCCGCGAATCGCTTCGGGCTCAAGCTGCATGGCGATTTTGGTGGTACCGACCTGACTCGACTTGGCGAGAATACCGCTGATATCGAGCTTGCCGTAGTTGCGATGATCAACGAAAGTTTTACGCCCGATACGCAAGTAGCCCGGACTCGTGTCGATCACGGTACCGGGGTGGAACTTGCCGCTCTCCAAGGCTGCGACCATGGTCAGCGGCTTCATCACCGAACCCGGCTCCAGCAAATCAGTCACGGCACGATTGCGAGTGCTGCCCGCTTTCAGGCGCGAGCGATCATTGGGATTGAAAGAGGGCTGATTGACCATCGCCAGCACTTCGCCGGTCTGCACATCGAGCACCACCACCGAACCTGACTTGGCGCGAAATTTTTTCATCGCCGCCTTTAATTCACGGTAGGCAATGTACTGCAAGCGCAGGTCGATACTTAGCGCCAAATTGCTGCCGGGCTTTTCGCTCTCGATCAGCTGTAACTCTTTAATGACCTGACCCTTGCGATCTTTCAGCACCCGCTTGCGGCCGGTTGCACCGTAGAGCCAATCGTCGAAGGCCAGCTCCATGCCCTCCTGACCTCTATCGTCGATGCCGGTAAAGCCCACCAAATGCGCCGCCACTTCACCCGCCGGGTAGTAGCGCTTGTACTCTTCGCGCTTGAAGATGCCGACGATGTCGAGATCGAGTACCGCCTGGGCCTGGGGTGGGGTCAACTGGCGCGCCAGATACATAAATTCTTTATTACGGTAGCGCTGGATACGTTTTTTCAGATCGCCAACGCGCAACTCTAAACGTCGGGCCAACATCGCCAGCTTGTCGCCGTCCAGCTCGAGCAGCTGAGGGTTGGCGCAGATCGACACCACGGGGGTACTGATCGCCAGAGGCTCGCCACGGCGGTCGGTAATCACGCCGCGATAGGCGGGAATGTCTACCGTGCGCAGGGTGCGGTTATTACCCTGGCTCTGTAAAAATTCAAAACCCCGATGCACATCGGGCAAGACCTGCAGGCCGGCAACGTGACTCAGCGCCAGCACAGCCAGCGAAAACAGCGCCACCACCATGGCCCAATAGCGCCAGGGGGCAATGCTGCGCACGCGCGCGCCCGAACCGCGACGAGCCGATACTCGGTCTCGCTTTTCGCGCTTGCTGGGGCGCTGCTTGTCTGCGCTTTTTGCCACTATCCCACCTGGGTTATTAAGTTAATTTTTCTAAAATCTCTTACGGTTTTACTCTGACGATTTCGTCCAGTGCCGGCACCTGCATGTCCAGCTTGCCGAGGGCCAGGAGCTCTACCCGGTACAGCGATGCCTGGGCACTGGCCTCGAGCAAGTTCTGCCCACGGGCAATTTCCAGACGGTTTTTCTGCTGCTGTAACTGCGCCAACTCGCCGTACAACAAACGGCACTGATGGCTGACATAAACCACGCCCAGGCCGCTGAGCAACACCGCCATCCAACTCAGTAGCAAGCAGCCACTTAAGCGATTGAGACGCGGAAGGCTTGCCGTCATCGCCACTTCACATCACCTTTTCGGCAACACGCATGACGGCACTGCGCGAGCGGGGATTCTCTTCCACCTCTTCGGCACTGGCTTTTAAGGCTTTGCCAACATTGCGCAGACGACGAATTATCTGATCTTCCGGAATCGCCAATCCGCGCGGTACCACGGGGTGGGTGTGGCCGCGAATAAAGCGCTTAACAATACGATCTTCCAGGGAGTGAAAGCTGATCACCACCAGTCGACCATCGACGGCAAGTAGGTCGATAACACAATCGAGTAATGAGCGCAGGTCATCCAGCTCTCTGTTCAAAAAGATGCGAATCGCCTGAAAAGCGCGGGTCGCCGGGTGCTTGCCCTTTTCCCAGGCGGGGTTTGCGGCGGCGACAATATCGGCCAGCTCGCCCGTGCGTGTAATGGGTTTTTCCTCTCGCGCCTCGACAATGGCTTTGGCCATGCGCCGGGCAAACTTTTCCTCACCGTATTCTTTAATCACGCCGGCAATTTCAGACTCGTCGGCGACGGCGATCCACTCGGCCGCACTTAAACCGCGAGTGGTGTCCATGCGCATATCGAGGGGGCCATCGCGTAAAAAGCTAAAACCGCGCTCGGCATCATCCAACTGGGGCGATGAGACCCCGAGGTCAAGTAACACACCGCTGACTTTGCCGGCCTGGCCGCGTTCACGCAGCAGGCTTTCGAGATCGGCGAAGGAGGCCTGCACCATTTCAAAGCGGGCATCGTCGGCAAATAATTCTCCACCCACAGCGCAGGCCTCGGTATCTTTATCAATCGCCAACAAGTGCCCATTGGGCGAGAGCCGCTCTAGCACCAGGCCCGCATGCCCGCCGCGGCCAAAGGTGCCATCAACGTAGTAGCCATCGACATCACTCAGTAGAGCGTCGACGGCGCCGTCTAATAATACGGTGATATGGGCTTGTTTCGCTGTAGGCATTTAAGCTGCCACCCTCACAATGAAATTGACTGGAATTCTTCGGGAATTTCTAAACCACTGGCCAGCTCATCGAGCAATGCTTTACGATTGGCGTTCCAGCTATCGGTATCCCACAACTCAAGACGATGACTCTGACCGACCAGGGTAACGCCCTTGCCCAGCTTGGCGTGATCGCGCAGCAGCTTTGGCACCAGCACGCGGCCACTGCCATCCAGCTCCAGGTCGCGGGCGTTGCCAATCAGCAGGTGCTGCATCAGGCGCGCATCTTTATTGAGGGTTGGCATGCTGGCAATTTTGGCTTCAATCTCTTCCCACTCGGGGCGCGGGTAAATAAACAGACAGGTATCGGTCAGACTAATCGTCGCCACCAGGCTGCCGCTGTACTCAGACATCAGGGCGTCACGGTACCGGGCAGGAATTGGCATCCGCCCTTTGGCATCCATGTTGATTTCGTCGCTACCTCGAAACACCCGAATCTCTCACGATTATTATTAAAAGGGCCACTTTGGCCCACTTTCCCCCACAATTCGACACTATAGACCCGAGACAATTAAAGTCAATACTCGATAACAGGCAAACATGCACGAAAATGCCGACATTTCCCGCGAACTTACAGGGAAAAGCCCACGAAGTACTCGAAGACAAAGAGGATAAGCAAGGGAAAACAGGGTGATAAAAACAGAACTTAAAGTAACACTTTAAGAAAGAGACTAATTCGATCTATTAATAGCAACTACTAAGAACCGCTGCCTCGAATAGCCCCTCTGTAGAAAGAGACAGTCCCGCCACAAAGGTCGCCCTATTATTAATAGGTTATGCTGCCGCCACCCACGATCACCACGGTGTAATTGCTTGAAGTCATCATTCATTAGAAAGGCCCACCGCTGGCTGGGCCTGATCGCCGCCATCCAGCTGCTGATCTGGACCGGCTCCGGCCTGTTTTTCTCCATCGTCCCAATTGACGATGTGCGCGGCACCCACCTGCTGCAAGCCCCGCCCGCGCTGCGGCTGGAGCACGTCAGACTGGTGTCACCCAGTGAGCTGGTCGCCCAGCACCAGGAACTGGCCATGCTCAGCGTCGGTAAGGTACAACTGCAACAACGCTTATACACACCGATCTATCTCGTTAAGCGGGAAGACGAGCTACTAGTCTTCCACGCCGAAAGCGCAGAAAAGCTAGCGCCGCTGAGCGAGAATGAAGCCCACTCGATAGCCACCAACAGCAGCCCATTACCCGTTCAATCCCTAAGCTGGGTGACCAGCGTCGAGCGGGGCAGTGAGTACCGGGATGGCGAACTACCCGCCTGGAAGGTTGAACTCAAGGGTGTTGACGAGGCCAATCTCTGGATTGGTGCCAGCAGCGGCAAGGTCAGCGCCATTCGCACCAATACCTGGCGGCTGTATGATTTTCTCTGGAGTTTGCACATTATGGATTACGTCGACCGGGATAATTTCAATTCCTGGCTGCTGCGGGTCTTCGCCCTGCTGGGGGTTTTTACTATCGCCTCGGGGCTGCTGTTATTTTTTATCTCGGCCAAACAGCGCCGGGGACAGCGAACTCAGCGGGCTGATTAAACACAAGCCCTAGCGAGTCATCGATAAATAACAGAAAAAAAAGTGGGAGCCGGCCTGTAAGCCGGGTTCTGTCGAGAACAGTCATTCCTCTGGGATGCACGTCGCCGTGCACCTCAAGCAACCTACCCGGATCCAGCGCGGGCCACGCCTATTG
>MAAC01006757.1_pt1 | contig 15823 bp, 15 predicted proteins | sample 1115981 | NCBI WGS metagenome assembly MAAC01 (sample SAMN04961126, study PRJNA320927) | seawater metagenome | isolation source: sample BD02T64 sea water enriched with oil for 64 days | place: USA:Gulf of Mexico | collected 2013-07-27 | reverse complement strand
ATTCCTACCAGCAAAACCAAGGCAGCCAATAGTAAAGCGTAAAGTGATACCGCCTTTACAACCACCCACAAGGAATAAAAACCCAAATAACGAACAATTGCTCGATATAAACCCAACTTAATGAAAATTGGCACAGCAACAAAAGGAGCAAATAGAAACAAAATACCCACATCCGCTTTGGGCCAATATAACTCTCCCAAACGTAAAGAAAATGAGAGCCAAAGCGTAGCTATTATTACTAAGGCATCAAAAAATAATGTAATACCTCGTTTTACTTGACGATTTTGAGAGAGCAGCCATTTTGGCAGTGAAAACACAAGCTTATCCATGCTGAAATTTATATACCGAGTTTATCTTCATATAGACTAATAATTATAGTGTGAAATACCAGAGACCCAATTGTTTTGGATAATATATTTTATGTTTTCATTATAAAACCCGAGCGAGCCCATTAAACTCGCTAAAGGAGCTTTCTGATACCTAGTTAAAAATGAAGGCGCCTGCTTCTTTCAGCAAGTACCCCACATCATGCCGACCAATCTTGACACCTATCTTAGAGCCCATTACGTAGCTCCTCATGTGTTGGAAATGCCGTTTTCTCTTTTAACTGTAACTCACACCCTAAGTAGCTAATGATTTTGACTCACCTTCCGTATACCCACATAATTCGCTCGCCCATTACCTAGAGCATTAACCGCTGCACGCGAAAGCCCAGTATGTTCCGATAACACCTGTAGAGATTTTTTTTGTTCTCGCCTAAGACAAGCAATACGCGAACCAACTCTTTAAAATCCGTACTTATCACCTAAATGTAATATATTTAATGCAAAGGCTATGCTTAGTGTGAAACACCATCCCGTTTTATCACTTTTACAAATGTTAGCCAAAGTATATAAATATCGAAGAAAAATGACTGCCGCTGTAGGTACTCAACATCCAAGTCTACTTTCTGCGGAATAGGCAATTCATCGCGCCCATTCACTTGCGCCCAACCCGTTAAACCAGGCACAAGCTTATCCACGCCTTTATCAGTACGCAGTGCAATCAAATCATCCTGATTAAATAACGCTGGTCGGGGCCCTACAAAACTCATATCACCTACCAAAATAGACCATAATTGAGGTAGTTCATCCAAACTAGATTTACGTAGAAAGTCACCTATTGGCGTCAAGACGCTTTTAGGGTCTTCCAACAAATGGGTCGCAACTGCAGGCGTATCAACCTTCATACTGCGAAATTTTGGCATTCTGAAGATATTATTATGCCTACCAACTCGATCAGACCAATATAAAGCTGGCCCTTTCGACGTCAATTTAACCAGCATAGCCGTAACAACAACCGGAACAAAGAAAACACCGGCGGCCATCATCGCTAGGATTAAGTCAACGAGCCTTTTCATGTTCCAAATACGCATCTGCCGTTTTCTTTAATTGTTCGTCCATTGTAATAACAGGTTTCCAACCCAATAGGTCTCGTGCTTTAGAACTATCTACCTGTAAAGAACCAAACAGCCGATTCGCTACACTACCTTTACCAACCAATTTGGCGGCGAGTGTCATCCAACTAACTGGAATAGGCAGCAACAAAGCCCTCTTGCCAAAAGCGTTCGCCACTTTCTGTAAGAGCTCTGTTGTAGACACATCCTCCCCATCAGAAATTAGAAAGACTTGATTCGATGCTTTAGGCGACTTTTCTCTATCTGCACACAAAGCAATAAAGTCCACCAAGTTATCTAAAGCTATTAAAGAACGATGATTGTTGATAGCACCAAAAGGCAGAGGAATAGCTTTTTGCATCCACTTCATCATCGATGCAAAGTTAGCTCGCACACCTGGCTCGTAAACTAACGGTGGACGGATAATAACAACCTCCATGCCTATTTCTTCTGCAAGGGCTAACAACCCCTGCTCAGTTTCATATTTAGACAACCCATAGGGTCTGTAGGGGTATGTTCATCATTAGGTGAAAAAGAGCAACTAGGCCTCGTCATTTCACCATTAACTTTAATTGAACTCAAAAACACAAATCGTTTCACGCCAAATGCTGCCGCCATACGAGCCAAAGCTAAAGTTGCATCTCGGTTTACCTTTCTAAATGCATCTAAAGGATCGGAAGCATCATCGTTCATAATATGAACACGAGCTGCGGCATGTACAACAATATCTACACCATCAAAAAGAGAGGACTGTAAGTCCGTTACATTTTCTGCCAATGCTAATAAACCACCAATAACGATTTGTTCAACAGAGCGGGGTAAATCAGTAGATAGTTTACGAACGCCGGCCAAAACATCCACGCCATTTACTGACAAACAATTCACCAAAGCACTACCAACAAAACCAGCTGCACCCGTAACCAACAGCTTCATTTAAAACCCAACTTGTTTAGTAATAATTGGGAAAACTTAATGGGTAAGCGTATTAACACCGCTAAACTATTAGAATAAATATTATTTTCTTTTAACGAACGCAATATCTCTTTAGTAGAAATAGCATAACTCTTTATACCCGATGTACTGACCCCGCCAACACGCATTCTTACAAGGGTTTTATTGAGTTTTACATAAGGCAACCTGGCAACCACTAACATACGAACAAACATGTCAAAATCAGCAGCAATTGTATAACCTAGTTTATATTGACCAACTTTATCGTAGGCTGATTTTTTAATAAAAGCTCCAGGATGAGCAGGCAGAAAACCAAAACGCATTTTCCAAGGGGAAAACTTAAAGGAGGAATACAATCGAACAGACTTGATCAAATTATCTGGATACACAAAGTCCACATTGCCCAATACTAGATCAGCGCCTTCTTCTTTTACAAATTCTGCCACCACATCAGCAATTACATCAGAATGAGGATAGAAATCATCAGAATTCAAAATCCCAATGATATCGCCTGTAGCGAGTGCAATTCCTTTATTCATCGCATCATAAATACCTTTATCAGATTCACTCACAAAATGAGCAATACGATCTACATACCCATTTACGATATCAAGCGTTCCATCATTGGAGCCGCCATCAACGACAATGTATTCAATATCAGAATGAGATTGAGAAAGAACTGTCTCTATAGCTGAACGAATAAACGATGATGAGTTGTAACAAACTGTAATAATGGATATCTTCAAAGGTGCTCTCTTATTAAATTTTGGGGCTGTCTCTGCCCGTCTTAGATAAGTAGTTAATAGTTTTTTTCAACCATCCATTTAGTGTAATCTTTCCAACAATGGCCAAAACCGCCGGCCATAATTATTGGAAGGAGCATTGTTAATACTAATTCCTATTAATTTGAAAGTTATTTAGAAGAAAAGTCATCAACCTTCCACTTTACTCTGGTTGCTAATGATGCAACTTTAGGAAAATCAAGCATTAATATCAACTTGATCTTATCTAGAAACCTTATATTTTTAACCATGACTTGAAAGAGGTTGTTTTTATCAATAATAGAATTCAAAAACACTTTTAAATAACTAAAATCAACAGCACTATACAGCCCTAACCCTTCAATTATATTAATGGTTTCGAGCGATCGTTCAGCTCTAAGCTTCACAACATCATAGCTATAATTTAAAATACCGCCGTAGTCTTGACCTGCGTGTTGCCTATAGAGATAAACAGGCACGTCATCATAAATTATCTCGCTGGAAAACTCTTTTGCACGAAAAGACATCCATAAATCTTCTATGGGCATTTCATCTGGAATTGGAAAAACCTTGTTCGCCACATCCCTGCTATAAGTCCATGACCATTTAGGTAAGCTAATTAGTTTAGATATTACTTCTTGAAAATCAGCGATAATTATTTTTTTGTTAACTGAATACTTACCTAAATAATCTAAATTGGAGGAAACGACATTTGCAGCATGGCAGTGGGACTGCCCCTCGCCTAAACCTTCAACCAAAGAAAAGTAATCTTTTTTTAAAATATCATCCGCATCAATGCATTTAATTAGTTCACCATCACACAATGAATATGCGTAATTTGTTCCCTTCACTTTTCCAATGTATTTATTTTTAAACAGCCTTACTCTACTATCTTTTTCTACATAACTAGAAACAAGCTCATAGGTTTTATCACTTGAACTATCATCTATAACTATTAACTCAAAACTTGGATAATCGCTTTTCAGAAGCGATTCAATAGCTTCTGAAATCCTATCTTCTTCATTTTTAGCCATCATCAAAAAACTAATTTTTTTCATTAAAATAATACCTATATTTTCTATTCTTTAACAGCTTGAATTTAACTGATCATTGCAACACTCTTTTAAGTTTCTCAGCTGGCGTTAAAAATTTTAGTGTTTTCCTTATTCGGTGCCTTTTGTTCTTCGGTCGGCGGATAGTTGCGCTGCCAGCTGTTCATGGAAGCTGGTGAAGAAAGCCTCCACTCCTTAAGTAAGCAGCTCTACTCAATCTTGATTTTCCAAGGTCATCTTCTTGACAAGCCCAAGTATTCGCCTTTGCCGAGGTCAGAAATGCCGAGTGTAAAACTTTCATCATGAGCTAACATTGAATCGATTCCCCGTATCGATCAGAATCAGAGATAAAAACAACAACACAGGAAATATAAATCTTGTCACCAAATAATACTCAGATATTAGATTAGCAATTATTGCTATGAAAAAAACTGTACGGAAAGAAATAAATGCATCTTTATTAACACACTTTTTTTTCGACGAAATATAAATTTTGACTAAGTAAGCTGAAAAAATAAACAGCCCCAAAATACCCGAATGAGCAAGTAGACTTGAAATCCCTCCATCATACCAAAGCAGTGTTGACGAAGTCACCCCAACACCTAACAAATATCCGCTTTTCTGAATTTCATCAAATGCTACAACCAACGTATTAATACGGCTTAGTGAACTTTCGTCATCGGTTAAATTTAGAGTAACTGCTCGGCTAATTAATCTGCATTGGTCTGATTCATTGCACGCCATCGAAAATGATGCGCCAGCATTAATTAAAATTGATACTGAAAAGATAGCTATTACCGTAAACACCGACAGTACAAGATATTTTCGTTTTAAGAATAGATATATCAAACAACCAACCAAAATAACCACCAACCCCGTCTTTGATCCGGTCAGTAAAACTGCCGGCAGCAATAATAATGAAAGAGAACATACCACAACACGATTATGTTCAAATAATAATCGCCAGTAAGATATATAGCACATATAAAACACTGCTAAGTATGCTGAATATAGATGTGCATCTGACACTTGGTAGTCTCCCGACAAAGGAAAGCTTACGCGATAACTTCCTTGAATATATCCTGCTACCATCAATGCTTGATAAAAATATACCCAACCGGTTAGAAGTAAATAGCTAATAAATAACAGTTTCATTAATCGATGAACCTCTCGACGATTCATTTTGATTGAGTGAATAATCACTGGCAGGAAAAAGAAAACCGCATATTTATATATAAAAAAAAGCCCTTCGACGTTTGAATTAGTTGTCAAAATCTGACCTGCAAAAGCAGACGCCATGAGAATTAAAAAAAAACTCAGTCCAAAATAAAATATTCTACTGTTAATCCTTGCAATCGGAAGAACGGATAAGGTCATTAGAATAAAGACAGCATCCACTATCCTTATGGGACCCGCAAGTTTATAGTTAAGTGGAAAAACCAAAATGCCAAGCGCTACCAAAAAATAGGTAACGTTTCTTAATAGCGGTTTTACAGATAAATGTGGGGTGGAAATAATGGAGGGCGATCCCGTCTCCATATTCCTAATTCTGATAGGAATTCTCTTATCTAAAAATAACATAGACAGTCCTACTCAAGAGCGCCTAATAAAAACTGCTTTGATATAACTCTTAATTTTTCTATTTCTAAAGTAATGTTTTCATAATCAATAACAGAATTGACAATGCCTTCAAAGCCAAACGAATTTTCAGGTGAAAGTAACCTACTCTCAAGACCTACTATTGAAAGAAAGCTTGTAAAACGCGCAAGCCCCCTCTCTGAGTTGCCTATTACTAAAAATTGTTTTTTAAATAAAATTGAAAAAAGCATTCCGTGAAAAGAGTCGGTTATCAAAAAATCTGAATTTTTAATATTGCTCAACCAATCTTCGACTGAGTAAAACTTTCCATTATGCTTTTTACCCAAGTTGACTATTTGAAGGCTTTTATCTGCTGTAGATTTACTTTTAGCTACCGCGTTAACAACTTTAGTCTTACTATTATTTTCATCTAAAATGTATGTCACTACTGAAGTTGTTGCAACAGCGGGAACACAACCAACAATAAACTTTTCGTAAAATTCATCGCCCACAAGCATTGTTGGATCTAGTACATATTTGCCATCTTTAAAATCAAATAAATCTCTACATAGATCAATACCGCTTTTTTCTCTTACGGAAACAGCTTTAAATTCCTTTATTAGCGTTTTAATTTTTTCAATTTCAGCAGGTGCTTCCCAGTTATCTTTTCCAAATGAGGCCGCATAAGCTATTTTTTTAACCGGAAAGTCTACTTTAAAGTTTAAAAAGTAAACTGAGTAATCTCCTGCCTTAATGTACTGATATCGCCAAACCTGGTCGCTTCCAACCACAACCGCATCAAATTTGTCTTTTTCGACTAGCTGTTTTAAATGCGTAGACTGATAAATTTCTTCTGAAACATTAGGAAGGAACTCTTTAAGAAAAGGCGCAAGTTGAAAAGCTTTTATCTTTAACTCTCTTTTATTTCTTATATTCTGAAATGGCGTGATCTCCAAAACTTTGAAAATAAGCTTTTTCCATATGGGAGTATAGCTTCTACTATCTATTAGAACAATCTCATGCCCTAAAGATTCAAGGTAAGAGTAAAGAGCAACTGTTTGCAATATACCGCCATAATTATGTGATGGAGTTAAGGTTAACAATCCGATTTTCATTTATACAACCCTACTAGCTTATGCTTTACTTTCTGAAAAGCTTTTCTAGCAACCCAAAAAACACCCTTATTTTGAACACCTAGAAAAACATACAGCACCTTGTATTTAAAAACATATGGCCTCATTGATTTTTTAAAATGATCAAAATCACCTATAGCAACTGCTTCTCTATATCTTTTATGACTTAACGTAGCAATATCTTCTCTAACATCCTGAACCCACTTTCGTAGCAAAGGTAGATCTCCGTCAGCTTCTACACGATTTCTTGGGCGCCATTTATTCTCAACATCTCTCTTATTCAGCCTATAACCAATCTCATCTTTGTAATGATGTACAAGCCCTGCTTGCGAACTTACAATATCACCCTCACAAGCCACATCAAGACATAGCCGTTGGTCAGATTCTGCTTCTTTAAGAATAGATGCAATCTCGTCATTTCTTACAATCACTATATTGTTTCCTTTACTATCTTTTGTATATTCAGGAAGCCAAGCGTCCCCTAAAGAAATATCCGCTGTTTCATTAAATGCATCATCAGTATAGTCACTAAATTTTTTCTTAAAAAAACCATGCCCCCAATTAGAACCAAATAGTTCACTCTGATTTTTTGTAATTGACACTAGTTCACCATCAACTAAACCAATAAACTCAGCAATATACTCATCAGCCGGTCGATCTAAAACCTTCTTCCTGAAATCAACATACCGGAGATTGCCAGGCTTTATTCCGCACTGCCAAGCAAGGCACTCAGCATACTTAGAGCTCTTTTGATGACCACATATCAAACCTATCGTATATTTAATCGTATCCTTTAAAGATGGAAGAAGTATTTGCAACAATCTAATTTCAGTAATAAATGAAGGTATACCAACAATTGCAAACCTTTCATTACTGAGTTTTATTTTATTTATCATTGATGAATATTCAGCTGGGTAATACCTAGATTTAGCACCAGAAATAATCTCTTGCTCGGTTCTTGATATCGCATATTCAAAAAGAACATTGCTTCCATCTGTTGACTTAACATGAATAACACCATCAATCATATTTCTTCTTAAAAGCTCTACTAACAACCAAGTTGCCATGCCACCCGAGCTGCCATTTTTCCTGTAGCTTCCTTCTGCAACATAGCCTATGTATAAATTTTTATAGAGGCCAATAACAGAATTATATTTAACTCCTTCTACATCAGAATATAATTGATGCGCGATTGTTGTTTCATCATCACTCACGTTAGACATGCAGCAAACAGAGGATGCACTTATCAAGTACTCTTCCGCTTCAAATGAATATTGATACTCTCCATATTCATTTAAAATAGTCTCGATCTTAGCGTTAGCAACACTATATGCGCCGCTCCCTACGCTATAACCCTCTTCCGTAGATTCTATTATTGACATTTACTCAACCTTTTCAAAAACAAATTTATTTACAGAATAATAATAAAGTAACAGCAATAGACAATCAGAAACCAAGATCGCATAGGCTACACCAGTAATGCCAACAAACTCAATTAACAAAAGACTTAGCAACACATTAGCAATCGAAACGGTACTCATATACTTTACTTTCCTAACCATATGGGTGCCTGTGGTCAGCACAGAACCTACACTTGTAGCAACGAATCTTATTGGTATTGAAAATGCCAATATTGACAAGATAAACATAACACCAGCATACTTATCCCCAAATACAATAGGTATTACATAAGGCGCTACGAGAAGAACGGTACCGGCAGTCACAATACCTAACAGTAACATCAAAAAATTTCCTTTTAGATAGACTTCTTTTAATTTCCTCCTATTTTGATTGGCCCAGCGATGAATTTTAGGTAACAAAATCTTTTGATAAATAAGGTTTGGAAACATATAAATGGCAGTCATAATTACAATCACTACACTGTATTGCGCTGCAGCTTCATTTCCTAGAATATAGCTCACCAATATGATACTACCCTGAAAATAAATAAAATAGAAAACGCCTGCCAACCCAAAAGGCCAAGACTCACGAAGTACATTAATTACCTTAGGTTGAAAATTGAACTTTGATTCGTGTAACGTTGAAGCGTGCCCAACTAATGATAAGTTTCCCTTATAAGCCTTTAAAACTAGCTTACAGCCTACTAGAAACATAATTACTGCCACGATAAAATAAATAAACGCAGCATTAATCACTGATAGGTTTTGTGTAGAAAAAGCCCACAATGCGAACATAAGAAAAGAAAAGCGCATCGCATGAGGTAAAAATTGCCATACCGCAAGGTTTATGTACCTCTCTTCCAATTGATAAATAGAACTTGCTAACTCTATGGCGACTTGACTCACAATAAAAAGACTAAATATGAGCAGTAAGTTTCTAATCAAGTCACTGTGCGGTGCAAAAAAAGCCCATAGGTAAATAACTGTCAATACCAGTACAGTCGATACCAGAGTCAACTTTATTGAGGGTTTTATCCAACGTAATGCTTGTACACCTTCCTCACCAAAAGCTCTTAACCAGAATATTCCCACACCAAAGCCGGCTAAAGGCGCTACCAAAGTTACAAGTGATAAGGCCGCCGAGAACGCACCAAAATCATCTAATGACAAAGTTCTTGCTAAAAAAACCTGTGTTAAAAATGCCAAACCTGCGCCAGCATAAGCGCCAACAGATAAAAACAATAGAGCTAACTTCATCGGTTGCAGTGCATATTTACTTGTTTTTCATACTAATCATCTTTACTGCTCAGCCACTATTTTGTGTGCATTTGTGTATGTTTTTTCGTAATGACGAGCGGTTTTTATTGTCATCCTACATTTCCTATTACTAATATTTTCATATCTATTCTACCGTTACTGATTTAGCTAAATTTCTAGGCTGTTCTACATCAGTTCCTTTAATCAAGGCAACATGATAGCTAAGAAGCTGTAATGAGATGTTGTACGTTATCGGTGCAGTAATTCGACCCACATTTGTTGTAGCTTTTATAACTTCAAACCCTTCTTCGGAGCTAATATCTGATTGCTCACCTTCAAACACTATCATTTGGCCGCCACGGGCTTTAACTTCTTGTAGGTTTGATTTTAGCTTTTCTAGTAAGTCATCTAATGGGGCGATAGCTACAGCAGGCATATTTTCATCTATCAATGCCAGTGGGTCATATTTTAGCTCTCCAGCGGGATAGGCTTATGCATGGATGTAGTTGGTTTTACCTACGCTAAAGCCTAGCTTCTGTGCCAATGTACGTTTCCTAATCCCGATAGTTGTCATTTTGGGCTAAAAACCATTGATACGTCATATTCAACCCATCTTCTAAATTCGTTTTAGCTTTCCAACCGAGTCGCTCTAGTCGTGATATATCCATTAATTTACGTGCTGTACCATCGGATTTAGATGTATCAAAAACTATCTCACCTTGATAACCAATAACTTTAGCCACTGTTTTTACCAGTTCTCGAATAGTGCAATCTATACCTGTTCCAACATTAATATGAGACAGCATAGGGTTGGTTTCTTGTTGGTAGATGTCGTCATCTAAATTCATTACAAAAATTGATGCCTCGGCCATATCATCGACATGTAAAAACTCACGCATGGGTTTGCCACTACCCCATGCTATTACTTGTGGGTCGTTATTTAGTTTTGCCTCATGAAAACGCCTTATCAAAGCAGGAATCACATGTGAGTTTTCAGGATGGAAGCTATCATTTTCGCCGTACAAATTGGTTGGCATAACGCTACGGTAATCCCGCCCATACTGGCGATTATAACTTTCACAAAGCTTAATCCCAGCAATCTTTGCGATTGCATATGGCTCATTAGTTGCCTCTAATTCTCCTGTTAACAACACTGTTTCCATCATAGGTTGTTCGGCTAACTTAGGATAAATACACGATGATCCTAAAAACAGTAACTTTTGGACATTATTAGTGTGTGCTGCGTGAATAATATTAGCTTCTATCATTAAGTTTTGATAAATAAATTCGGCTGGATATTCATTATTAGCATGAATACCCCCAACTTTGGCCGCTGCTAGATAAACTTGGTCGATTTTATTATTTGCAAAAAAGTGGTTAACCGCCTCCTGATTAACAAGGTCCAATTCCACTCTGCTCGCAACGATTATCGTGCTTTCTTGGTCTTTTTGTAGCTGCTTAATAATGGCTGATCCCACCATGCCATTATGGCCTGCGACATATATTACTTGACTCATAGATTACTCAACTGAAATAAAGGCATCGTGACCATGTTGCTTTAATAGCGCATGGCGTTTAGCACAACCCAAATCATTCACCACCATTTCTGCGCACATTTCTTCTACGGTAATTTCAGGAACCCAACCTAACTTATTTTTGGCCTTTGCGGGATTGCCCAATAACGTTTCTACTTCTGCAGGGCGGAAGTAACGTGGATCCACCTTAACAATCACATCACCAACTTTCACAAATGGCACGTCACCTCCACTTACTGCTAAAACAGTCGCAACCTCATCAATACCTTCCCCGCTAAACCCCAACTCAATTCCTAATTCATTTGCGCTTAGCTTTATAAACTCACGTACTGATATTTGCTTACCTGTCGCAATAACAAAATCGTCGGCCTCTTCTTGTTGCAACATCATCCACTGCATACGCACGTAATCTTTTGCATGTCCCCAATCACGCAATGCATCCATATTCCCAAGGTACAAGCATTGCTCAAGGCCTTGCGAGATATTCGCCAATGAACGGGTGATTTTTCGTGTCACAAAGGTCTCGCCCCTGCGAGGCGATTCGTGATTAAATAAAATACCGTTACATGCGTACATACCATAGGCTTCACGGTAATTAACTGTTATCCAGTACGCATACATTTTAGCAACGGCATAGGGCGATCGCGGATGAAAGGGTGTGGTTTCAGTTTGCGGTGTTTCCTGCACTTCGCCGTATAGCTCTGACGTTGACGCTTGATAAAAACGCGTTTTCTTTTCTAAGCCTAGGAATCGAATAGCTTCCAGTAACCGCAAAGCGCCCACCGCATCAACATCTGCCGTGTATTCTGGCGATTCAAACGAGACTGCAACATGAGATTGAGCACCTAGGTTGTAAACCTCATCAGGTTGAACATCCTTTATGATGCGCGTTAAGTTAGACGAGTCGGTTAAATCGCCATAGTGAAGATGAAACCGTGAGTTTGACTCGTGCGAGTCTTGATAAATATGATCAATACGTTGCGTATTAAAAGACGACGCTCGTCTTTTAATACCGTGAACCTCGTACCCCTTTTCCAATAATAACTCGGCTAGATATGAGCCATCTTGCCCCGTTATACCAGTTATTAATGCTACTTTTCTACCCACACTTAATTCCTTTTTCTGTATATTGCACATAACAAACTTAACCCTTAAGTCCGCTGATAATTATCTTCAAAACGCACAATATCATCCTCACCTAGGTATTCACCTGATTGCACTTCTATCATTTTAAGCAATGTTTTTCCTGGGTTGTGTAGCCGGTGCTTTGTGCCCAGCGGGATATAGGTGGATTGATTTTCTGACAATAGCAACACTTGATCTCCACAGGTAACTTCTGCTGTACCCGCAACAACGATCCAGTGCTCGGCTCTATGGTGGTGCATTTGCAATGACAACGATGCTCCAGGGTTTACACTGATACGTTTTACCTGAAAGCGATCACCGGCATCGATGGAGTCATAATAACCCCAAGGTCGATAACACAGCCGATGATTTTCTGCCTCACTTCGCTGTTCTTTGATCAGTGTATTAACGATTTGTTTGACATTCTGCGCGCTGCCTTTGCTCGACACCATCACGGCATCAGCCGTTTCAACCACCACGATATTATCAAGCCCTAAAACAGACACCAATCTGTGCTCACTGTGAATATACGAGTCATTAACCTGATCGGTCATTACGTCGCCTTGTAGAACATTATTGCTACTGTCTTGCTGCGCACATTCCCATAATGAGGCCCACGAACCCACGTCGCTCCAACCAGCATCTAAAGGCACAACAACGGCCTTATCGGTTCGCTCCATCACTGCATAGTCGATGGAATCTGATGGACAGGCAGCAAAGGCTTTTGCATCTAAACGAATAAAATCTAAGTCTTTCATGCCATTCGATAGCGCGCTTTTACAACTTTTGAGTATCACCGGCGAATGTTTTTCCAGTTCAGCTATCAACGTTGAGGCTTTGAACATGAACATCCCGCTATTCCAATAATAGTTACCGGAGGCAACGTACTGTGTGGCGGTCGCTAAATCTGGCTTTTCTACAAAGGCATTCACCTTACTCACCGCATTCTTTTCATCGGCTTGAATATAGCCGTAACCCGTATTGGGCGAGGTAGGCACAATACCGAAGGTGACCAACGAGCCTTGTTCGGCTTGCGCCTTAGCTGCGCTGATAGCTTGATGAAATGATGGGGTATTTTCGATTACGTGATCAGCGGCAAGCACTAACAATAATGGGTCATCATCTGTCGCCATCGCTTGCAGCGCGGCTATCGCAATCGCAGGCGCTGTATTTCGACCAACAGGTTCTAAAATAATATTAGGCGATTGAATATCGAGCTCATGTAATTGCTCTGCCACCATAAAACGGTGGTCCTTATTACAAATAACAACAGGCGCTTGCATATCCGCAATGCCATCTAAACGAGTTAGAGTGTTTTGAAACATGGTGCTATCGCCAAACAAGGCAATGAACTGTTTTGGCTTATGCTTTCTAGACAGCGGCCATAGACGTGTACCGCTACCGCCGGACATGATAACGGGTATCATTTAACTTCCTTTTTCATTTCATAGCCTTTATGGCGACAAGCACCTCATTCAGCACATCACTAAAAACGAATATTATCTCATATTCATAAAAAATAAGGAGGGGAGAGGTAATCAACAAACTTTAAATCTTTTTCGGAACAGCACACTTAGAACACTTGATAAACCTCTTATCGAACTCTCTTTCAAGTCACCTGCTTCGTTAAACTCTTCTGCTTGTAACAGAAGAGTCGTATTATACGGTAAAACCAATTACTAGCCAGTGAACTTAATACGGCTTTACCACCTTAAATATCGCAAAAAACCAACCCACGCCCTAGGCCTTAATAATATTTCGTGCTGGTTTTTTATAACGTCCACGCCTATCGAAAGTGAGTTGAGCGTGGCGGTGAGAAGGCTGTAGGCATCACGGCGAACATCAAGCGGGTCGTTACGCACAAAATAATCGCACCTGCTTCATGCGCTTTTGACAAAAAGCTAGTTCCGACAAAACTTTGCTGTACCGCTGCTTGAATGGCCGCATCAAGATTATGCTTAATGCACACTTGCCTTCCATAATGACCCCCAGCCTTTTAGGGTCTGCATCAATACCGACAACCTTATAACCGGCACCGACATAACTGAGTGCGAACCGAAGTCCAACATAACCAAGGCCTACACTTGCAATAGTAGCCGCTTTATCGTTTAGCTTTTGTCTTAAGCGCTCAAGCACGCTAGAAGAAACCCTTAGGCCGGCACTCTTCGACGCTTTATCGCTCCGGCAATGAGTGCCGCAAAAATAGCTACGAAGAAAGCCAGTACTGAACCAACAGCAACGATGAGCACCCTTTTGGGCTTTTCAGCCTTACCATCTATTGATGCTTTTTTATCTAAGCGGTATAGTTTTGCTCCTGAAAAATCAAACGTTAACCTTTGCAATTTATCCAATTTTTTTAACAATGCAGGTAATTCCTCAATATAAGGATCATCACTTTTCCTAGCTTTGAGGGCCGCGAGTTTTACGTCATTCTTTGTCTCTTCTATTTGCCTTTTAATGGCTGATATTTCTTTAACGTATAGAGCTTTATTTTGTCGTGACTCAATAATTTTTATTCTACCTTTTAGGTAATCCGACCCCATAAGAAAAAGCTCTTCTCGTGATTTGGTTGTAATATTAATACCCGTATTCGTAGAGTTTGAATTGCTTTGCGCAAATGACTCGATTGTTTTTGGGGTTTTTACTTTCATCACTTGAGCAAGATTCAGTGCTTCTTTTAAACCTGCTAATTCAGACTGCGTATCAAGGTCAAACTTCGCAGATAATAAATCAATAGCCTGAGAAAGCACTTCTATCTTTTCCTCATTAAGACCCTCTTGTTTTTGAATAGAAAAAAATCTCACTTTTTTTGCATTATTTCTTAGCAATGCTATTTCAGATTGAATTTCCTCAACCTCTAGTGCTTTACGCTTCAGACTATCACCTTTTATCGACTCCATTAAGCGTGTACTTGTCGTGTCAATATATTCGTTCAAAAAATCAACGGCTAACTGCTCATCTGAACCCCACATTGTCAATGCTAACAACGTTGGTGCAGGGTCATTCGCATCACCTTTTCCTTTTAATGGCGCTAGTTGCTGCACTGAAAAATTTTCACTTATTTTTGCTGCTATCTCACTGTCACTTTTTCCATCTGCACTTGCTGGGTAAAGTTTTGCGCCCCATTGACCTGTAGAAACGAAACTACCCAACTCAACAGCTGACGTTAAATTTTGGTGTAATCTTTTGAATAGCGAACCTGCTGTTTGATCACCATAACCGCGTACACTAATGGTGGCGACATCTACCGCATTTGGCAACGCTATCTGCGCCTTTACTTCGTATTGCTTAGGCATCGAAAGCGCAATTGCAACCGACAACACCACGCCAGCCACGGTAACGCCAACAAGCCAACGCCACTGTTGTGCCAACGAAGAAAAAAGCTCAAACAAATCTATTTCATCATCTAGCCTATTACTCTCTACAACATTTAACTGTTTTTGTTCCATACTTTATACCCTACAAATTTTCCTATTGCTGGCCATCTAAACGATCAACCGCTCTACTTTTATATTGAATTTGATATGCTGCTCAAAAATCTCATCAATATCTTCTTTGCTTTTATACTGATACCACGTTTCTTCTGGGTAAATAAC
>MAAC01016663.1_pt1 | contig 15824 bp, 13 predicted proteins | sample 1115981 | NCBI WGS metagenome assembly MAAC01 (sample SAMN04961126, study PRJNA320927) | seawater metagenome | isolation source: sample BD02T64 sea water enriched with oil for 64 days | place: USA:Gulf of Mexico | collected 2013-07-27 | reverse complement strand
GGTTCATAAATTTTAGTTTTACTCAACTCAGCAGGTAGAAAGTCATAAAATGCAAAATTCCCAGGATGATCGTGTGCATATTTATATTCTTCACCATAACCTAATTCCTTCATAAGCTTTGTAGGAGCGTTTCTGAGTCCTAAGGGCACAGATAGATCACCAGTTTCTTTAACTAAGCGCTGTGCTTTACCTATGGCCTGATAACTAGCATTGCTTTTTAAAGATGTGGCCAGATATATAGCACACTGACTTAATATTATTCTTGATTCTGGAAAACCTATAGTTGAAACTGCTTGAAATGTATTGTTTGCCATTATCAAAGCAGTCGGATTTGCATTTCCTATGTCTTCAGATGCTAGAATTAATAGTCTACGTGCAATAAATTTAAGATCCTCGCCACCTTCAATCATTCTAGCTAACCAGTAAACAGCTCCGTTAGGATCACTGCCTCGTATTGATTTTATAAAAGCACTTATGATATCATAATGTTGCTCCCCAGTTTTGTCATATCGTGCAGGATTTGCTTGTACCTGTGAGAAAACGAGCTCATTTGTAATACTAATTTTTGATTCCTCTACTGAGTTTATTACTAGTTCAAAAACGTTGAGTAACTTACGAGCATCACCACCGCTTATTCTCATCAATGCGTCAACTTCATCAATGGCGATTTGTTTTTTTGATAAAATACTATCTATCTTAATAGCTCTTTGTAGTAGATTTTCTAGGTCCGCTTTCGCGAAAGCTTCTAGTACATAGACTTGACAACGAGAAAGGAGTGCAGGTATTACTTCAAAGCTTGGATTCTCTGTAGTGGCACCTATCAAAGTTACCCAACCTTTTTCTACAGCAGCAAGAAGAGAATCTTGTTGTGATTTACTAAAACGATGAATCTCATCTATAAAAAGAATAGGGTTTTTAGCGGTAAAAAGCCCACCTGCACCTTTGGCTTTTTCAATAACCTCACGTATATCCTTTACACCACTATTTATAGCACTTAAAGTGTAAAATGGGCGTTTGCTCTCTTGAGCAATAATATGAGCTAAGGTAGTCTTCCCAGTTCCAGGAGGTCCCCATAAAATTAAAGATGGTGTGGTTCCGTTGATTATGTGTTGCCTCAAAGTCCCTTGATTCCCTACTAAATGTGATTGACTCAGGTAATCTTCTAAACTATTAGGTCTTATGCGCTCGGCAAGTGGTATATGTTGCATGTGACAAAATTAGAGTTTCTTAACAGGATGTACAATGAACCTCTATTTTAATTGCCACGACAGTATGACATTATATTAAATTGGTCTTTTTATTGATAACCATACTATTGATGAAGGATTCAGAATATTTTAAGTTTGATGCAATCACCGTTATACCGGCGGTTCTTTTTGTACTGTTAATGTGGCTGGTATATTGGTTAGAGATATCATTTCATTTCAGGTTTACCGATAATGGTATTAGGCCAGAAAAGGTTTCAGGATTACAAGGTATATTTTTTGGTCCTTTCATACATTCTGGATTAAAACATTTGTGGAGTAATACTATACCGTGCTTAGTTTTAATTACTGCGCTTGTTTACTTTTATAGAAGTGTCTGGGTAAAAGTATTAATTATAGGTTTATTAATTACTGGTTTTACTACTTGGTTAATAGGTCGACCGTCCTATCACATAGGAGCTAGTGGAGTGGTGTACATGCTAGTCGCATTCTTGTTTTTCAAAGGGCTGTTTACAGGCCATTACAAGTTATTAGCGCTTACATTTTTGGTTGCTTTTTTTTATGGAAGTTTAGTGTGGTATGTTTTACCCATAGAAGATGGAATTTCTTGGGAAGGTCACCTAAGTGGAGCAGTTACAGGTGTGTTACTTGCAATTTTTACCAAAAGTAAAACTCCAGAAAAGAAGCGTTATGAGTGGGAATTAGATCAATATGATGAAGAATTAGATCCTTTTATGCGACACTTTGATAAGGATGGTAATTTTATCGAATTAGATGAGGAGGAATGATTAGTTTATTACAATCGCTGTCTTAAAGTTTCATAAAGCATTGCTCCACATGCAACAGATACATTTAACGAAGCAATGTCACCATACATGGGCAATTTTACTATGTGATCGAGAATCTTTAAAGTAGATGGATTAATACCTTTTTCTTCGCTACCCATTACTATCGCCATCGGCTGATTGAGTTCAATATCATAAATAAGATTATTTGCTTTTTCATTAGCTCCTGCGGTTTGAACGCCATAAGCTTTCATTAAAAATACAGCATCTTTAATGTGATTTACTTTACAAATAGGAATGTTAAATACGGCTCCTACACTAGTTTTAACAGTTGCTGCGTTAACTGGTGCGCTACCACTTTCTGATATTACAATAGCATCGACACCTGTACATTCTGCTGTTCTGATAATAGCGCCAAAATTACGAACATCTGTGATCCCATCTAAGAGCAAGAACAATGGTTTGCTTTCCATGTCTATCTTTTCTAGTATACTTTCTAAATCTTTAAAATGAATAGGAGAGATGCTTGCAACTGCACCTTGATGGTTTCCTTTTGCTAAGTGATTTAATTTTTCTATAGGAACAAATGAAGTTGTGATATTATTTTTTCTTGCAACTGTTTTTAATTGCTGCATTAAAATGCCGTCACCATCTTTTAATAAATAGACTTTTGATATTTCTTTACCGCTTTCTATAGCTTCAATAATGGCACGTATACCGTATATATATGTAGTCTTTTCCATATTGCAAATGTAGGTTTATTTATGTGAGTTTATTGTATAAAAAAAAGCCCAAGTCTTAAACTTGGGCTTTTAAATTAATCGTGATCAATTTTAATTATTGATTCACACAGAATTGTCTAGTTTGTGATGCACCAAAAACTCCACCACCACTTGCAAATGTTAAAATAGAACAAGTAATAGTATAATTTCCAGTCGTTGTATTATCTACTTGACCATCACCAAAAGAATCAGTAATAGTAGCAGTGTAACAACCATCAGCTAGGAATATATCTTCAGTATACGTTTGTACTCCATTACCAAGAGCTGGCATAGTGTAAACTACACTACCAGTTGCATCATCAGTAATAAAGAAACCAGTTTCTGAAGCAAAAGAATCTGTATTGATTGTGAATGTTGCATCATTACAAACAACTTCTTTGAAATACTCAATTTCTAATACAGTTCCAAAAACATCAGTGTTGTCACTTGTTGCCTTTATACCGAAAGAGTCAGTTTCACCATCACCTAAGTTAATGGCATCAAAATCAAAACTTACAGTTGCTGTTCCTTCATAAGAGTCAGCTGGTACTGTTATAGTTCCTAATGATACACCACCACCTGCAGGCGCTTCGTCAGCAAATGCTAGACCAAATGTTCTAGCCTCCGAAGATGGGCTGGTAATTGTTACAGGGAAGGACTCAGTAGTTCCTTCAGAAGGTACAGAAACCTGAGCAGAGCTTACGCTTAAACCAACTGCAGTTCCATCATATATTGGTTGCTCATGGTTTTCACATCCTGTAATTAATACAGCAGCTGCTACCGTTAAAGCTATTAAATATTTTTTCATTTTATATAGTTTTAAATTTATTAATATCCAGGATTCTGTTGTGCTCTTAATGCTGGGTTCCCATTAAATTCATTAAGAGGAATAGGCCATGTCCATCTAGTGTCTGTAATTGCTAAATCACATGCACCGAATGGTGTACAGTCTTCAGAAGCTCTATCAACAGTTCTGTTTCCTTTAGCTCCCATTCTTCTAAGATCCTTGTAACGGTGTCCTTCAAAAGCAAATTCTTTTCTTCTTTCATCAAGGATTCCGCCCCATGCATCAGCAGTACTTCCAAAAGCAGTCGTTTGATCAGATCCATAACGAGCATCTCTTACTTGGTCTACAAAACCTGCAGCCCCAGATGGGTCATTTGCAGCAGCTCTAGCTTCAGCAAGTATAAGTGCCATTTCTGAAGATCTTAATATTTTATGATCGTTCATTAAAGGTTGACCTTCAGATCCTCTGTATTTATTTACAGTGTATACATTACGTCCTGCAGCAGGAAGAGGTTCAAAAGCTTCAGCATTTACTCCTCTACGAACGTCTGCAGCATCAAATGCATTGTATAGATTAGTAGCTACTTCGTAATAAGGTGATCCAGTAACTCCAGGACCAGTAAATGCATATTTAGCACCAGCCCAACCACCGTTGGCAGAAACACCAGTAGAACCTTGACCATCAAAGGCATCATTAAGAGTTCTCTCTAATTTCATAATAACCTCTGCATTACTTGTATCTTCAAATACATCTTCATAATCTGATGTGCTTGCAAGTGGATATGAACTTAATAAAGACTGTGCAAGTGGAGCTGCAGTTCCATAATCTTCTCTGTAAGCTGCTGCTCTAGCTTTAAGTGCTCTTGCTGCGTCTTGAGTAAATAATACATTATTTGTTTCTGTAATTAATGATGCTGCTAAATCTAAATCATCATAAATTAACTGAAACGTTTCACCTGTAGTATTACGTAAAGCTGAATAATCAGTACCAGTAACAAAGTCCACAACAGGAACTCCAAGAGAGTTATCATCACTCATGTCAACAATGTACAATCCAGCTAACTGAAGGTGTTGCCATGCTCTAATAGCGTGTGCTTGTCCTAAAAGGTCATCACGTCTTGCTTCATCACCTGTCGCATCAATATTTGCTGCTGCTTCGATTACAAGGTTAGCTCTTCTAATACCTGCATAGTTATTTCTCCAAACATTTGAAGGTCCTGCATTGTTAGAAGCTAGGTTAAATCTATATAAAGATTGTCCTTGTCCACCACTATCAAATCCTATTCTAATTTCATCTGTGAAAACAGAAGTAAAATGTTGTTCAGCGGTTACGAACATACCAGTATATGCATTGATTAATGCATCTTGCATGTCATCTACTGATTGAATTGCTGAAGCTGCATCTAAGACTCCAGGCTGTCTTATATCGGTTGCATCTTCACAGCTGAAAAACAACCCTGCTAATGCTAAACCAAAAACTAATTTAAATTTTTTCATCATTTCTTTTTTTTTAAATTCCTAATTCAAGTCCTATTGATATTTGTCTAGGTGTTGGGAAACCTCTAGAACCATTTGTTTGTGCTAATGGGTCATAACCTCTCCAGCTAGAGAATGTTACAAGGTTTTCTGCATTTAAGAATACACTTAATCTACTTACTCCGATTTTAGATAATACATCTTCTTGGAAGTTGTACCCAAGAGTTACAAATCTTAAGTTCAAGTAATCTGCAGATTGTAGGTATCTAGTACTAGCAAATGTGTTGATGTTTGTAGCATCTAAAGAAGGAATCGCAGTGTTTCTATTTGTAGGAGTCCAAGCATCTAAAAGGTCAGTTGATACGTTGAATTGTCCTAAGTTAGTTGGATCTTGAACGGTAGACAAGTCGTTGTCAAATCTGTCTAATCCAGTTGCAAAGTTCCATTGAGTGTTCAAGTAGAAATTTTTGTACTCCGTATTGATATTAAAACTACCAGTAAACTCAGGGAATAAATCCTTGTTTAACCATACTCTATCAGTATCTGGATTTGGATTTTCAGTTAGATCGCCATTAGCGTCTAAGAATAATACATTACCATTTGCTGGGTTAACACCTGCATATCTGATTGTATAGTATTCGAATAATCTATTACCTTCTCTACCAGTTCCAATGATTTGACCATCTTCTGCATTTAGGTCTCTAATAACGTTTTTATTTACGTTAGCAACTCCACCTATAGTTAATGCAAAATCTCCTTCTTCTTTCTTTCTAATTAAATCGTAGTTTACTGTTAAATCAATACCACGGTTGTTAAGAACACCGAAGTTACCAGGTAAACTGTAACCATTTGTTCCTGCAAGACCTGAAATATTTGTACTTGTAAATAAATCAGTAGTATCTCTATAATAAGCGTCGATGCTACCTCTTAAGCGTGAGTTGAATACTTCAAAATCAAGACCTACGTTAAATTCTTTAGTAGTCTCCCAGCTCAATCCACCTAGTCCAAAGTTAGCTACACCAATTGTCTGTAAACCTGCATATCCAGATCCTGTCGCAAAAGTATCTCTAAATAAACCTAAGTCTAAGAATTGAACACTAGGGCTGAAAATACCAAAGTTGTTATTAAGGTCTACATACTGGTTACCTACCTCTCCATAAGATGCTCTTAATTTTAAGAAGTTGATGTCAGACTCTTCTCCGAAGAAGTTCTCTTTGTGGATATTCCAGAAAGCTGATGCTGCAAAGAAAGTTCCCCATTTGTTATCACCTGTAAAACGAGAAGAAGCATCACGTCTAATAGTACCAGATACACCATACTTGTCATCATAACTATAATCTAAACTACCAAAGTAAGAAAACAATCCAGAGTTGTTGTTATCTGCACCAGCTGTATCAATGTAAAAATCATTGTTAGGTTGGTCAGCAACAAAACCTGAACCATCACCTTCTGCAAATGTTCTTGGGTCAAGTCCTTCAGCAAAGTAACGGAATCCTCTCAAGTGAGCTTTAAAGTATTCAGTATATAATCCTACGTTCAAACTATGCTTTTCATTGAAAACTTTGTTGTAGTTAAGAGAAGTAGTTTGATTAAAAGTAAATTCTCTAATAGTGGCTTGTTGTTGGAAACCGGCTAATGGGTTTGCAGCACCACCAAATAATAACGCATTAAAAGAGTCAGACGCCTCAAATCTTGTTAAAATATTATTTTGATAGTCAATACCAGAAGTACTGTTAATAGAGATGTCGTCTGTAATTTTATAGTTTAAATTTAAACTACCTACTACCTTGATCTCTTCTTCTTTTCTATTGTAAGTATCTAATCTATCTAATAAGAATAATGGAGTGTTAGCAAACAATAAAGGGCTTAATAAGTCAGCTCCTGTAGTGTAGTCATTTGCATTTAACCATGGTACACCTTGAAATCCTGCAAGAACATAGTTACGGTTAATTGCCCCAGTTCCAATTTGATTTGGAGCTTGATTATCTGAATAGTTAGCAGTTAAGTTCAATCTATAGTTGAATTTATCATTCTCAGTTTTTCCAGATACGTTTGAACGTAAGTTGAATCTCTTAAGTCTTGATTGAACTAAGATACCTTCTTGATCAAAATAACCAATAGAAGTAAATTGTCTAGTGTTTTTTCCACCAGAAGATAAACTTACAGTATTGTTTTGAGTGATACCAGTTCTAAAGAAGTCTTCTCTCCAGTCGTTAGTTCCTGCAGCTGCTATTTCAGCATCTGTCAATGGCACACCAGTACCTTGATACACACCAGCACCAAAACCTACACCTCTTTCTCTTTCAAGAGTAAGTAGTTGCTGAGAGTTCATCATGTTGTAATCATTATCTTGTAATTCTGTAAAAGTTGTTAAAGAATTAAAACTAATTTCTAAAGGCGTCTCGTAAGAACCTTGATTAGTTTCAATTACAACAACTCCGTTTGCACCACGGTTACCATAAATCGCAGTTGCAGCGGCATCTCTCAAAACACTGATGGATTTGATATCTTGTGGGTTCAAACTACGGAAGTTATCTTCATCAACAAAAGCACCGTCGATGACAAATAATGGCTCAGTGTTACCATTAATCGTACCGATACCTCTCAAGTTAATGGTTGAATCACCACCTGGCTGACCACTTACGGTATTAATGTTTAAACCAGCAACCTGTCCAGATAATGTCTGTAGGATGTTTGCATTAGGTCTGTTTTTAATAGTTTCATCTGTAACTACACTCGTAGCAACACTACTCTTTATTGGAGTCGTGGTACGATAACCTATTACTACAACTTCTCCAAGTGAATTTTTTAATTCAACATTGATTAAAGTTTGATTGCCTACAACAACCTCATAAGCATCATATCCTGTAAAAGCAAACACTAAAGTGCTTTCTGGGGAAGCTTGAATTGTATACATACCATCAAAATCGGTGGTAGCAAAGGTTGAAGTACCCTTGACAGATACAGTAGCGCCAAAAATCTCGTCCCCATCGGGACCAGTTACCTTACCGGTAACAGTTTGCTGTGCAAAAGCTACTTGCACAACTAACGCTAGTAAAAGCGTCAAAATTCCATTTAATTTTGTTTTCATGTTTAGATTTATTTGAATTAGCCAGCTCCAAAAATCAAAAAAAGAACTTAATAAAACAACTTTTATTGACTCTATTTATAGGATTTATTAAGATGGGCTTAACATTAAGCTAACATTTTAGAAGTTTATTCTAAGGTTTATGTGAGCTACTGTGCTGGATAAGTCCACTTTAGCGCTGTTAAAACGTCCGTTTGCAATACTTAAATTTAAAACTCCAGCATTTGTTAAAATTGCTATTCCAGCACCGTAACCATAGATTCTATCTAGCTTTTTACTGTTAAAATTCTCAAATATCCCTATATCTAGAATGCTGTGAAGGTAGATTTGAGAGTTTAAGCAGTATCTATACTCAGTTGCGAGCGTGGTATAGAACGAGCTATCTATGCTATTTTGATTAAAACCCCTTATACTTCCTAATCCTCCGAATTGATAAAGTTCGTTGAATTGTATATTATCGGATTTTAAATAACGACCTCTTATAAGTCCTAAGAACTTACTTCTGTAATTAAGATGCAGTAATTTGACAATGGTTGCGTCTATTGTGTATTGATTTTCATTTTTATTTTCCAGATTACGATTATAGGCGCCTATTTTGAATTCAAGTATTATATCTTCTGGATTCAAATCTTCTTTTGATCGTTTTTGATAGAGTGCATCAAGTTCAATTCCGTTAGTTCTTAGATTTCCTACCTCAATTTCTCCATTGATGCCATCAGATGTTGTGTTTTTATAGTTTATTCCTATGCTTGTGTGCCATGAAGGTTTAAAATATACACCTGTTGTGAAGGATGTACGCTGGTAAGTGCTATCTCTTCGCAATAATTGGATTTCAGCTTTTGTACCTATGCTGCTCTTCCATAGATACGGAATATTGAAACTGGTTGTTAATTGTGTTTGATCTTCGTTGTCATTTCGGTATTCTAACTTAAAACTTTCTGCATTATTCAGGTTGTTCTCGAGATTTAAATTTAAATATCCGTTAAGCTCAACTTTCCCGTTGTCGGAGTTGTTAAATCCTAGTAGGCCTTCTGCATAGTTGTTATTTTTTTTTTCTAAAAAGAGGTAAAGCGACGTACTGTCTTTTTTGAAAAGTACTTCTGGAGTTTTAACCACATTTACAAAACCGAGGTCTTTTATGTAATTTTCTATTGATAGGATATTGTCTGTGAAATAAAGGTTGTGAGAGTTGATAAATTCTCTGATCGTTTTTTTAGGGAAATTCTTATAGCCTTTAACGATTACATTGTCGATAAACCTTTTTGAATTGAGCTGTATTTTTAGATCTGCCTTCACCGTTTTGGAGGTGTCTAGTTTTATATTAATTATTTTGGTGGTAGCAAAAGGAAATCCCTTATCGTTGAGCTGTTTGTTTGTTGCTCTTAAATAACTTTCAAGTTCTTCTATTGGAATATTGTTTCGCTTTCGCGAAAGCGAGATAGATCGTTCTGATAGTTCTTTTTCTATGAAATTCTCAAAGTGAATCTCTTCGTATTTTTTATTTAAAGTTATTTTACATGAGAAAGTGCTATCATTTAATTTTCTTGAAGTATAAATGATATGATTAAAGTATCCTTTTTTAAAAAGGCTTGCTGTTATACTGTCTTTTGTTTTTTTTAAACCGCCATTTAATTGCATAGTTAGGCTGCTATCAGCTTCTTGAATAAGCTTACTGTGGAAGTTGGTTTCCAGGTATTTTTTCTGACAAAGGGCTTTGCTAGAAATTAATATATATATAATAAGGACAAGATGGTGTTTCAATTGTGACTTGTTAATTGGGCCTAAAGCTATCGATTAACGTCTAAAATAACTTAAATCTTGTAGGTTTTTAAAAGTTATTCTAAATATTTGAAAGTGAGGTTTGAATAACACAATTTTATTCTTACCTTTGCCGACCCTTAAAATAGGGATTAATTTATTAGCGTAAAACAATATGCCAACGATTTCACAATTAGTACGTAAAGGAAGAGCCAAAATAACCAAGAAGAGTAAATCGGCTGCTTTAGATTCTTGTCCTCAACGTCGTGGAGTATGTACTCGTGTTTACACAACTACACCTAAGAAGCCTAACTCAGCGATGAGAAAGGTTGCAAGGGTTAGACTTACTAACGGTAAGGAGGTAAATGCATACATTCCAGGAGAAGGACACAATCTACAAGAGCACTCGATAGTATTGGTTAGAGGTGGAAGGGTAAAAGATTTGCCAGGAGTTAGATATCACATCGTGCGTGGAGCACTGGACACCGCTGGTGTTGCAGACCGTACACAACGTAGATCTAAATATGGTGCAAAACGCCCTAAGAAGTAATCAATTTTTAAAAAATCTATTCATGCTCTGTGTAGATTTTTTTAATTAACAATTTCAACAAGAAGAAATGAGAAAAAGACAGGCCAAGAAACGTCCTATCCTTCCGGATCCACGTTTTAACGACCAGCTGGTGACTCGCTTTGTTAACATGATGATGTTACACGGTAAGAAGTCTACAGCATTCAAGCTTTTCTATGATGCAATGGATATCGTAGAAGAGAAAAATCAAGATGAAGAAAAAACTGCATTAGAGGTGTGGAAAGATGCGTTGTCTAACGTTATGCCACATGTAGAGGTGCGTAGTCGCCGAGTAGGTGGTGCTACATTTCAAATTCCAATGCAAATCAGACCAGATCGTAAGATATCTACTGCCATGAAGTGGTTGATAGGTTACTCTCGTAAGAGAAATGAGAAATCATTTTCTGTACGTCTAGCATCAGAGATCCTTGCAGCTGCAAAGGAAGAAGGTGCTGCTGTTAAGAAAAAGGTTGATACTCATAAGATGGCTGAGGCAAACAAGGCATTCTCACACTTTAGATTCTAAGGAAATGGCAAGAGATTTAAAATTAACAAGAAATATAGGTATTGCCGCGCACATTGATGCTGGTAAAACTACTACAACTGAAAGAATCCTTTATTATACTGGAGTTTCTCATAAAATAGGTGAGGTGCATGATGGTGCTGCTACTATGGACTGGATGGAGCAAGAGCAGGAAAGAGGTATTACTATTACTTCTGCAGCTACTACTTGTACCTGGAGGTTTCCTTTGGAGAATGCAAAGCCATTACCTGAAACAAAAGATTATCATTTTAATATTATTGACACACCTGGTCACGTAGATTTTACTGTAGAGGTAAATAGATCTTTACGTGTATTAGATGGTTTAGTTTTTCTATTTAGTGCTGTTGATGGTGTAGAGCCGCAGTCAGAAACTAACTGGAGACTTGCAGATAATTACAAAGTACCTCGTATAGGTTTTGTTAACAAAATGGACCGTCAAGGATCCAATTTCCTTGCTGTATGTCAACAAGTGAAAGACATGTTGAAATCTAATGCGGTGCCTATTGTTTTGAACATTGGTGATGAGGATCAATTTAAAGGTATTATTGATTTGGTTAAGAACCGTGCTATTGTATGGCATGATGAAACTCAAGGTTCTACCTTTGATGTAATCGAGATTCCTGAAGATATGAAGGAAGAAGCAAGAAAATATCGTGGGTTGTTGATCGAAGAGGTTGCTGCTTATGATGAGAACTTGCTAGAAAAATATATGGAAGATGAAGATTCAATTACTGAAGATGAAGTGCATGCTGCTCTTCGTGCTGCGGTAATGGATATGTCTATAATTCCAATGATTTGTGGTTCTGCCTTTAAAAATAAAGGGGTTCAGTTCTTGCTAGACGCTGTATGTCGTTATTTGCCTTCTCCTACTGATAAAGAAGGTATTGTAGGTACAAATCCTGATACTGAAGAACAAGAATTGCGTAAGCCAAGTGTAAAAGAGCCGTTTGCTGCTCTTGCATTTAAAATCGCAACAGACCCATTTGTAGGACGTCTAGCGTTTTTCCGTGCTTATTCTGGTCGTTTAGATGCAGGTTCTTATATCTTAAATAATAGATCCGGTAAGAAGGAACGTATCTCACGTATTTATCAAATGCACTCTAATAAGCAGAATGCTATCGACTTTATTGAGGCTGGTGACATCGGTGCTGCTGTAGGTTTTAAAGATATTAAAACTGGAGATACCATGTCAGATCAAGATCATCCTATTATACTTGAGTCTATGGACTTCCCGGATCCGGTAATCGGTATCGCAGTTGAGCCTAAAACTAAGGCTGATGTTGATAAAATGGGTATGGCTTTAGCTAAATTAGCTGAGGAAGATCCTACTTTCCAAGTAAGAACAGATGAAGCTTCTGGTCAGACTATTATCTCTGGAATGGGAGAGTTGCACTTAGATATCATTGTTGACCGTATGCGTCGTGAGTTTAAAGTAGAGTTGAATCAAGGTGCTCCTCAAGTGGAATATAAAGAGGCTATCACTAGATCTGCTCAACACAGAGAAACTTATAAAAAACAATCTGGTGGTCGTGGTAAATTCGGTGATATAGTATTTACTATTGAACCAGCTGAAGAAAATGAAGAAGGAAAGGTAGAAGAAGGTCTTCAGTTTGTTAATCAGATCAAAGGTGGTAATATTCCTAAGGAATTTATTCCTGCCATTGAAAAAGGTTTCCGTGAGGCTATGAAGTCTGGTCCATTAGCTGGATTTGAAATGGATAGTATGAGAGTTACTCTTACTGATGGTTCTTTCCACCCAGTAGATTCTGATGCGCTATCTTTTGAGCTGGCTGCAAAGATGGGTTATAAAGCTTCTGCTAAATCTGCAGGTGCAGTTATCCTAGAGCCTATGATGAAGTTAGAAGTGATTACCCCAGAAGAGAACATGGGTGATATAGTAGGTGATTTGAACAGAAGACGTGGTCAGGTGAACGATATGAGTGATCGTAACGGAGCAAAAGTTGTTAAAGCAGATGTTCCACTTTCTGAGATGTTTGGTTATGTAACTACATTACGTACGCTTTCATCTGGTCGTGCTACTTCAACTATGGAATTTTCTCACTATGCTGAGACTCCTTCAAACATTAGTGAAGAAGTAATCGCAGCAACAAAAGGTAACAATTAATATTTCAAACGATGAGTCAAAAAATCAGAATAAAACTTAAATCTTACGATTACATGCTGGTGGATAAGTCTGCTGAAAAAATTGTAAAGACAGTAAAAAGCACAGGTGCAGTGGTAACAGGACCTATTCCTTTGCCTACACATAAGAAAATATTTACTGTTTTAAGATCTCCTCACGTAAACAAAAAGTCTCGTGAACAGTTCCAATTAAGTTCTTATAAAAGACTTTTGGATATCTATAGTTCTTCTTCAAAGACAATTGATGCTTTGATGAAGTTAGAGTTGCCGAGTGGTGTTGAAGTAGAGATCAAGGTTTAATAATAGAAAATAAAGGTTATTTGTTCCGCTTTCGCGAAAGCGGAACTCTTAATCAAACAATTAATAATATAATAAATAATAATATGTCTGGGTTAATAGGAAGAAAAATCGGAATGACTAGTATTTATGATGAGAATGGTAAGAATATGCCATGTACTATCATTGAAGCTGGTCCTTGCGTTGTTACCCAAGTCAGAACTGAGGAAGTGGATGGATATGCTGCTTTGCAATTAGGTTTCGATGACAAATCAGACAAGAATGCTTCTAAAGCGGCTCAAGGTCACTTTAAAAAAGCAGGAACTGCAGTCAAAAGGAAAGTTGCCGAATTCAAAAGTTTTGATGAGGAGTACAAATTAGGAGATTCAATAACAGTTGATATGTTCACTGAAGGTGAATTTGTAGATGTTTCTGGAACTTCAAAAGGAAAAGGATATCAAGGTGTTGTAAAACGTCATGGTTTCGGTGGTGTAGGTCAAGCTACTCATGGTCAACATAACCGTTTAAGAGCTCCTGGTTCGATAGGTGCTGCATCTTATCCTGCTCGTGTATTCAAAGGAATGCGCATGGCTGGACAGATGGGTAACGAAAAAGTTAAAGTTCAAAATTTAAGAGTTCTCAAAGTTGTTTCTGAAAAGAATCTACTTGTAGTGAAAGGGTGTATTCCTGGACACAAAAATTCTTATGTAATAGTACAGAAATAATGAAGGTAGCAGTATTAGATATTAAAGGAAAAGAGACTGGGCGTCAGGTAGAGTTATCTGATGAAGTTTTCGGTATTGAACCTAGTGAGCACGCGATTTATTTAGATGTTAAACAATTTCTTGCAAATCGTCGTCAAGGTACACATAAGGCAAAGCAAAGAGCTGAGATTGCAGGTAGTACTAGAAAGATAAAAAAACAAAAGGGTACTGGTACAGCACGTGCTGGTTCTATCAAGTCTCCTGTTTTTAGAGGTGGTGGACGCATTTTTGGTCCTGTTCCACGTAGTTATTCTTTTAAACTTAATAAAAGTCAAAAGAGATTAGCTCGTAAAAGTGCCTTAAGCAAAAAGGTTTCTGAAGGTGCCTTAACTATTGTTGAAAATTTCAATTTTGATGCTCCAAAAACGAAGAATTTTACCGAGGTTTTAGAGAGTTTAGGACTTAGTGATAAAAAATCGTTATTTGTGTTGGGAGAGTCAAATAAAAATGTATATTTGTCTTCGCGAAATTTGAAAGGTTCTAAAGTTGTAAATTGCACAGAATTAAGCACTTACAGTATTACAAACGCATCAAACGTCGTTCTTTTAGAGGGTTCTCTGGAAGAAATAGAAGAAACTTTAAGTAAATAAGCAGTTATGAGTATCTTAATTAAACCTATTATTACGGAAAAGGCTACCAGAGATAGTGAGCTTTTAAACCGATTTGGCTTTGAAGTTGCTCCTAATGCGAACAAAGTTCAAATTAAAAAGGAAGTTGAAGCGACATATGGTGTAACTGTTCTTAAAGTTAGAACAATGAATACTCGTATCGATCGTAATACTAAATATACTAAATCAGGGATTCAAGTTGGTAAAACAAGTGCTCGTAAAAAAGCCTTCGTACAACTTAAAGATGGTGAAACCATTGATCTTTATAGTAATCTATAATAAAAGACAATAATGTCAGTTAGAAAATTAAAACCTGTAACTCCAGGACAGCGATTTAGAGTTGTAAATGGTTATGATGCCATTACAACTGATAAGCCGGAGAAGAGCTTGCTTGCTCCGAAAAAACGTTCTGGTGGTCGTAACGCAACTGGTCGTATGACTATGCGTTATAAGGGTGGTGGTCATAAAAGACGCTACCGTATAATCGATTTTAAAAGAAATCATTTTGGAGTACCTGCAACGGTTGCTAGTATTGAGTATGATCCTAACAGGACTGCCTTTATCGCCTTGTTGAATTATCAAGACGGTGAAAAAAGGTATATAATAGCTCAAAATGGGCTTAAGGTAGGTCAGAATTTGGTTTCTGGTGATAGTGCTTCGCCTGAGGTTGGTAATGCGATGAAATTAGCAAATATTCCTTTAGGTTCTATAATTAGCTGTATAGAGCTAAGACCTGGTCAAGGAGCGATTATTGCTCGTAGTGCTGGTGCTTTTGCACAGCTTATGGCTCGTGATGGGAAATATGCTACGGTAAAAATGCCTTCTGGAGAAACAAGATTGATTTTGCAAGAATGTCTTGCGACAATTGGTGCTATATCTAATAGTGATCATCAATTATTAGTTGGTGGTAAAGCTGGTAGATCTAGATGGTTAGGGCGTCGTCCTAGAACTCGTCCAGTTGTGATGAATCCTGTAGATCACCCAATGGGTGGTGGTGAAGGTAAGTCTTCAGGTGGTCACCCACGTTCTCGTAACGGTATTCCTGCTAAGGGTTATCGTACTA